>Ga0172377_10000051_pt1 | contig 89970 bp, 92 predicted proteins | sample Pumphouse3metaG_FD_119749 | JGI IMG/M metagenome (GOLD analysis project Ga0172377, IMG submission 119749) | Leachate microbial communities from a municipal landfill in Southern Ontario, Canada - Pumphouse #3 metaG | ecosystem: Engineered > Solid waste > Landfill > Unclassified | place: Canada...
AGTTGTGAGTTGTGAGTTGTGAGTTGTGAGTTGTGAGTTGTGAGTTGTGAGTTGTGAGTTGTGAGTTGTGAGTTGTGAGTTGTGAGTTGTGAGTTGTGACAAAAGGCGGTCATTACGAGGAGCGAAGCGACGAAGTAATCTCTTGACATTTATCTGCAACTTACTACCTCATCATAAAATCTAAAGCTTCCTCTATCATTTTGTTTGACAAAGTACATCGCACTATCGGCATGCTTGATTAGCTCATCAGCTCCACCGCCATCATGGGGAAATATCGCGATCCCTATGGAGATCCCAACACTTAATTGTAGCTCACCTACTATAAAGCTACCTCTAAGTGCATCTATGATCTTTCTAGCTCTACTGCCCAAAACTTCTCGTGATTGCACATCTTTTATGAGAACTATAAACTCATCACCGCCAATCCTAGCAAAAAAGTCCTCTTTTCGGATATTTTGTCTCACTCTTTGTGCGACCATTTTTAGTATCTCATCGCCCACATCATGCCCGTAAGTGTCATTGATGGGCTTGAAGCGATCTAGATCCAGATAAAACACACCAAAACCGCTACTCTCAGATCTGCTTGTAGTGATTAGATTTTGCATATACGCCTCTAGTTGTACGCGGTTTGCAAGCCCCGTCAAGAAGTCGTGGTTGGCGTGGTATATAAGCTCTTTTATGCTACTTAGATCACTAAAGACGCTCAAATAGTACGCCTCACTGCTTCTACTATCGATAATCTTTGTTACAGAGAGTAACTGCGGGTATGACTCCCCATTTTTCCCCATATTCCAAAGCTCTCCAACCCATGATCCGTTCTCTCTTACGCTCTTTTGGATTGAGGCGAAAAACTCATCATCGTGCATATTGGATTTTAGTATGACCGCATTTTTACCTATCGCTTCGCCATTTTGGTAGCCTGTGATCTTCTCAAACGCCCTATTTACCCTAAGGATAGTGCCTTTTTTGTCGCAGATCATCATACCATCATTGCTATGTTCAAAGAAAAACGCCATCTGCTCTGACTCAAGCTCTTTTTTTCTTTGAGTTGTCACATCTCTAAAGATCTGGATAATAAGCTCATCGTGAAGGTAAAAAGATGACTCATACCATTTGCCATCGCACTCTATTTGTCGCGTAAAGGTTGAGTTATCCTTTACCTGCTCTAGTACCTTACTAAACCCACATGAACACTTGTTAATCGCATCAAAGCTCATATGCTCTATGTCAGAAACTGCGATATTGTTGATGTGAAAGTAGTTTGTATTGGCGTAGTAGAGTTTACCGCTTCGCTCAAAGATAGCGATCCCATAAGCAAAAAGCTCGATGGTTTTTATAAGGATCTCTATCTTCTCTTCTAGGTAAAATGGTGATACAATATTTTTTAACATTTTTATACCTTAAGTCATATAACCCCATAAAATAGGGCTATTTACATATAATAGCTCAAATAAACTTAAAATTATTTGACAATATCTTTGTATAAGTTTCAAATAGGCTTTAGCCGAATAATAGAGATCTCGCTTGAGCTTCCAAGTCTCATAGGTGGCCCCCAAAAACCTGTGCCTTTGCTCACATAGATCTGCAACTCCTCTGTATGTCTATGAAGCCCACTTATATATGGTTGCTCAAGTTTGACTAAAAAGTTAAATGGCACTATCTGCCCACCATGAGTATGTCCGCTAAGAAGCAGATCTACCCCGCCCAAAGCCTCCACCTCTTTTATAAACTTTGGTTGATGAGCTAGCAAAATGGTTGGTACGCCATCTTTTTTACCCTCTAGGGCTCTATATAGATCTGGCTCAAACTTGCCATATCTATACCCAAATAGATCATAAACTCCAGCGAGATTAAAGGCACTATCTATGAGCAGGTTTTCATTTTTAAGTACCTTTATGCCGATGCCCTCAAGATAGTTTACTATGCACTCTACGCCATGAAAGTACTCATGGTTGCCCACTACAAAGTATGTTCCAAACCTGCTTTTAAGCCTTGCTAGCTCATCTATGGCACTCTTGCTATACTCTAGTTTGGTATCGACTAGATCACCTGTGATCACCACTAGATCTACATCTTTTTGGTTTAGCATATCTACCATTTTGGCTATAAAACTAACCCCGATCGCTCCGCCTATATGCACATCGCTAAGCTGTGCTATGGTGTAGGGTTTTGCTAGATCTTTAAGTGCTACGCTTACCTCTTCAAACTCGATGTGTTGGGCGTTGTATAGTGATCTTAGCGTCGTAGAGCCAATGAGAAGTAGTGACGCAACATCGGTGCTCTTTTTTAGCATCTCTCGTTTTGTAGGGTCATTTACACTGCTTGCTAGGCGACACAAAAGAGTGTAAAGAAGCGTAAAGCTAAATGCCAAAAAGATCACCCCAATCCCGATAGAGAGTAGAAAATAGAGCCAATTTGGCACAAGAGGAGCGTAGCGTGCAAGCGGATAGGCAAGAGTGAGGGCAAATGAGCCATAAAGCACACCATAGGCGAGCCTTGAGGCGAGTTTAGATATCTTTAGCCTAGCGATGAGGTACTTTTTTACTACATATACTTGAAATGTAAAAACTGCAAAAAATGCTACAAAAAATATACTCGGAGTCAATCAAATCTCTTTGTATAGCTGTGACAATAGGGCTTTGAGCCTCTGTTTTTATAGTAGTCTTGATGGTACTCTTCAGCTTTGTAAAACTCGCTAAAGTCCAAGATCTTAGTGGCTACGCCGTACCCCTTTTGCTCAAGCTTTTCTATAAGAGAGCCAACTATTCTCTTCTCTTCATCGTTTTTGGTAAAAACCGCACTTAGGTACTGTGAGCCGATGTCAGGACCTTGACCATTTGCCTGTGTAGGGTCGTGGATCTCAAAAAATAGCTTCACTAGAGCCTCATAACTAGTTTTTGTTCTATCGTAAGTTACTTCTACCACCTCCAAATGCCCCGTATCACGGTAGCAAACATCTTCATATGTTGGGTTTTTGGTATGCCCACCCATATAGCCACTCACCGCCTCGATAACACCATCAGCTTGTTGCATAAGATGCTCCACACCCCAAAAGCAACCACCTGCGAAGTACGCCTTTTGCAGGTTTGCATCATCTGCTTTAGAGTTTTTAAACTCCAGCGAGAGTGAGTTTACGCAGTGACGAGTGTTTTTGTCTGTAAAGCCCTCACCCTCAAAAACATGCCCCAAGTGTGCACCACAAGTAGCACACACTATCTCAACCCGCCTACCATCAGCATCAGCTACTCTCGCAACCGCTCCATCTATGGCATCATCAAAACTAGGCCAACCACTGCGAGAGTCAAATTTGTCACTTGATCTAAAAAGTGGAGTTTTGCAGAGCTTGCAGAGATAGACTCCATCACCTTTTTGTAGGTTCAGCTCTCCGCTAAATGGTCTCTCTGTACCTTTGCGTAGTATGATCTGCTTTTCTAGATCACTTAGTTTCTCTATCTCGCTACTATATTTATTAAGATCTACTGCTTGCATCGTCGCTACTGCTAGTATGAGGATCCAGATGAACTTCATACAGCTTCTCCTCTTTTTTGGCTCTATGATAGCAAAAATTGCTATATTTTGATGAAAAATATTAGTTTAGAGGAAGATTTTAAACAATTTTTAACATTATGCGAGTAAAATATAATTCTGACTAAAAGGGCACAAATGGATAGCATCAAATATAAGGCAATGTTATACTCACTACTGCTTATGATTCTACTCATAGCACTATTTATATACACTATTGTACAAAACAAAACAGAAGTTTTAGATCAAAAAACCGCCGTACATAGAACCATACTAAGTAGCACTTTTGAGAAGGCATACTTAAGCATACAGCGAGATCTAAATGCTCTTGCTTGCGACATCGCCAAAGATGAAGAGATAGTAAACGCTTTTGCTGCAAAAGATCGAGATCTGCTCTATAAGCTCTCTTTGCCATATTTTGCTAGAGCAAAAGCGAGCAACGAGGTGAGTGTGAGTGGCTTTGTAGATGCTACGGGGACGCACTTTTTGCGGATCCAAGATCCAACATACTATGGTGACAATATCACTCACAAACGCCCTGTGCTAGACTACGCCATCAAAAACCAGACAAGTGTGACAAGCATCGATGTCACCGTTTATGGCTCAAGTATCATCTCTATCATGCCAATGTATAAAGGCAAGGAGTTTATAGGTATCATACAGACTGTTGCAAAGGTTGATCGCCTCCAAGAGATCTTAGATACTCAAGGTGGGATCAAAACTGCTCTTGCTTTTAGTGTCAAACGCCTAGAGGAGGTGCTAGAGAAGCGTGCTAGCAAAACCATCAGTGGCTACTCCATAGTCTCATCAAACGACTCGCTTTTTGAGTTTTTGCCACAAGATTTTGACTTTACAACCTCCAACAGACACCACCTAAATGGTAATGACTACATCGTCTCTACGCGGGCACTAAACAACTACAACAACGAAACAGTCGCGGTTATGATGTGTGCATTTGACATTGGCGAAGATGTGGATCGCTACCACCAAGAGATAACAAAGCTTATAGTCATATCTTTGATGATTTTCATCATCATCGGCTATATCTTAAACTACGGCTTTAGACTGCTACTAACTAAGATCGCTAAAGATACTGCCACCATAAAAGAGTCAAACAAAAAGCTCTCATTTCAGCTCTATACTGAGCCACTCACTCAGCTACCAAACCGCAATGCTTTGGTGGGCAATATATTTAACGAGCAGATCTACGCCATCGTTTTGCTAAATATCCAAAACTTTAAAGAGATCAATGACTTTTATGGGCATATCATCGGTGATGAGGTGCTAAAAAACTTCGCTCGCATAACCGCTAGCATGATAGATCAAGAAACTATGCGACTCTTTAAGATGCCATCAGATGAGCTTGCTATTTGTGTATGTAGAAGCGTAAAAGATGAGGAGCTAAAAGAGCTAGCCATCGCTATTGTAAATACTCTAGGCGATGATGGTTTTGTCATCGAAGAGATCAATATGCACATACTCATAAACTGCGGTGCATACATAGGAGATGAGCCAACAAGTGATGTGTTGCCATTTTTGCAAAATGCTGATATGGCACTCACATTTGCCAAAAAAGATAAGCTAAGCTACAAGCTTTATGATGATAGTATGCTCTCAAAACAGGAGTATGAGCAAAATATTCAGATGACCAAAAAGATCAAAGATGCCCTTGCAAGCGGTGGTTTTTTGCTCTACTATCAACCCATCTTCTCAAGCGATACGCTAGATGTGGTGAAGTATGAGGCACTGCTTAGACTGCGAGATGATGATGGTAGTATTATCTCGCCATTTCTGTTTCTAAGTGTGGCAAAAAAGAGCTACCTCTACTTAGAGCTTAGTCGTTTCGTCATCACTGAGATCTTTAAACAGCTTGAGAGCACACCGCACCATTACAGCATCAACCTAAGCATCGAAGATATACAAGATGATGATATCAGAGAGCTTTTATGCCAAGAGCTAAGGAGATGCAACTGTGGAGATCGCATAACTTTTGAGATCTTAGAGAGTGAGGGGATCAAAAACTACGAAGTGGTAAGCAGGTTTATAGCCGATGTCAAGGCGTTTGGCTCGCTTATAGCCATAGATGATTTTGGCACAGGTTACTCAAACTTTGCACATATTTTGCAACTAGATGTGGACTATGTTAAGATCGATGGTTCACTCATAAAGAGGCTAGATGTAGATGAAAACTCCCAAAACATCATAAGAGCCATCGTAGAGTTTAGTAAGCACCTAAGGCTTAAAACTGTTGCGGAGTTTGTGCACTCCAAAGATGTTATGCAGGCGTGTCAAGAGCTAGGAGTTGGCTATTTGCAGGGCTTTTACTTAGGCGAGCCAAATGATCAGATCAGCTCCAAAAAGCAAGCGGATCTGGATACTTAAACTCATACTCAAGTAGATCTACTATCTTAGTAGCTTCTACTATCTTGTTGCTAAAACCGCTAAAGCTCCCAAGCTCAAAGCCAAAGATCTTAGCATTTTGTGCGTGAACTTCGCTTCTAGCGGGGTGAAGCGGTGCTACAAGGTTGTAGATCCCGCCATTTATATCGCTCTCTATAAGCCTTGCAATAATGCCAATAGCATCATCTTTGTGTATGTAGTTTACATAGCCATCTTTGAAGCTTGATACACTCTTCCATCTACCAGCTACGCGATCTTCGCCCATAAGTCCGCCAACTCTTAGTATGGTAGCATCAGATCTAAACTCTCTAATGAGAGCTTCAGCTTCACTCTGTATAGAGGAGCTTTTTGTAGGAGAGCTCTCATCTATGGTGCTATCACTATCTTCATACACAGAGATGGAGCTAAGCAGGATCACTTTTGTCGTAGGCAGGAGACGCGTCATAGTGTGATCTAGTGTTTCTATGTAGTTATCTTTGGTGTGTATGGCGATGATGAGTAGATCTGCACCATAAAACTCGCTTCGATCAAGCGTTTTTTCACGATCAAAACACTCTACGATATGCTTGCTTGATAGCATTTGGCTAAGTGGTTTACCAAGCCACCCACACCCAAGTATGGAGATCTTTTTCATGACTTTTTCTTATGTTTGTTATAGCTATTTTTGATGGTAACTAGCTCATAAACGCTCACTTTTGGCATCGCATCTTCTATGAGTTTGTCGGTTTGTGGGTCATTTCCTCGCATCTTTTCTATATCTTTGTAGCCCTTCTCTTTTACTTCGCTCATAGCTATGCTAATAGATCCTGCCCAAAAGAGGACGATCACTACCCAAACGCTCTTTTTTGCCTCAACTTTAACACCTATAAAGTGAAAAATAACGCTTACTATAATCCCAACAGCTATAATTACAGCTAGACTCATCTGCTTGGTTTCTCCCCTTCTGGTTTTATCTCAATCCCGCTATCTTCAAACATCTTTTGACCAAGTTTTGTTACGCCATAAGTTGCTCCTAGCATAAGCACTACCACAAAAAGTAGCAGTGAGATAGCAACTGCGTAACGCTTTAGAGCCTCTTTCATCTCTAAGCCTTAGTTTTGTGGTGCTTTGGGTGATGGCTCCTCAAAGTCCTCACCGATCCAATCAACACATCTTGAGGTGTGAAAATCTCTCTCGTAGTTTTCATTTTTGAAGAGATGATCCTCTAAGATCCACCCAGTATGCTTAGAGACAAGCACAGATCTAGAGACAGTTCTGTGCATCTTGTTTTCGCATATAACAGTCTCACCAATCTCAAACTGCTTCTCAACACCTGCCATTCTGCTTGTGGTGTTTAGGTAGTGTGCACCGATGAGTGTTACACCCGCCGCAGTGATACCTAATACGCCCTTTTTCATAGCACCTTTTGGCATAAAATCGCGACTTGTCACTACAAGAGTGATAACAAGTGCAAAAACATACATCGCAATATATACGGCCTCAAGTTCTAAAAAATGTATCATATCTTCCCTTTTTTATGCTAGTTTAGAGTAGTTACTCTCCCACTCTTCAAACTCTGGAGTAAAGTACTCGATGCGTACTTTTTTGAACTCTTTTGAGCTATAAAGTGGCATATAACCGTTGTTTGTGATCTCTTTTGCCATCTCAGCAACGATCCCATCGGTCTCCTCTTTTGTTTTGCCATGCACCATAGAAAAGAGGTTGTATGGCCAGTTTGGGTACTTTGGACGCAAGTAACAGTGGCTTACAGCACTATATGCCGCCGCTCTTTGTCCCATCTCTTCGCCGATCTCCTCTGGTATGTCCCAAACCACCATCGCATTTGCACTAAAACCAGCTTTGCGGTGGTTTAGTATGGAGGCAAAGCGTCTCATGACACCTGCATCTTGAAGCTCGGCAAGATTTGAAAAGTACTCATCGTAGCTTATGCCAAGAGCGTCTATGATGTGCTTAAATGGCTCGCTTATAAATGCTATGTCGTTTTGTGTGTAGCGAATGATCTGATGGTGCAGAGGTGTTAGATCTATATCTTTATGCACCACTTTTTTGACCTCCTCTTTTTTTGCATCACTGCCTGCTACATCGAGTTTGACATTGATCTTGAAGAGTTTTAGAGTTGGTAAAACTATGTAGTCCTTCGCTTTTGTAAGCTTTGCTAGTATCTCTAGGGTTTTGTCTAGCCCTAGTTTGGAGTCTGGTGCGATGGCGACTGTAAACCAGATGTTGAAGTCGTGGTTTCGCTCATAGTTGTGCGATATACCAGGGTGGGAGTTTATGATCTTGACTGCGTCGCTGATATCATCTGGAGCGATTTTAAAAGCGACTAAGCTCGACTTGTAGCCAAGTCTTTTGGTATCAAAAATAGCTGATGTTTGTCTTATAATGTTTGCTTTTTTCTCATCATTTAGTACCTTTAGTACCTCATCTTCACTCACTCCAAGCTCGCTTGCGATCGCCTCAAACGGCTTTGCTACGAGTGGAAACTTCTTTTGGATCCTAGATAACAACTCATCTCTCATTTATATGCCCTATGTAATGTTTTGTTATAATAATCATAATCAAAGTTTAGTTAATACCACTTGATGATTTTCAATTATAGTTTAAATCAAATATGCTATTATACTCAAAAAGAGTGACACGAGATGAGCTTTTTTCCGCTATTTGTGAGCCTTGAAGATAAGCGAGTGGTGCTAGTTGGCGGTGGAGAAGTAGCAAGCACAAAGCTGAGCGTTTTGCTAAAGTTTACTAAAAATATAGCTATAATATCACCCAAAATATCACAAAAAGTAGCAGATCTAGCAAGAGAAAATAACCTCATCTGCCATCAAAGAGAGTATGAGAGTGGCGATTTTGCCTTCTATGATCTAGTGGTGGTTACTGCCAATAGTCTGCCTCTTCAAAGGTTCATCTACGAAGAGAGTAGGCCTTATAGAGTGTTTTGTAACTTTGCAGATCTAGTAGATCTTAATGACTTTAGCTTTGGATCTATCATCAAGCGGGGTGATCTAGTGGTGGGAGTCTCCACCTCTGGTAGCTCGCCATCGTATGCGAAGGTGATCAAAGATCGCATAGATGAGGCACTAGGTGAGAGTGTAGAGGAGGAGCTTGAGAGTCTTGCTACTTTGAGGCACTCGATGCCAAAGGGCAAAGAGCGTATGGAAGCTCTAAAAGATGCGAGTAGCAAGCTTATAACAAACAGCAAAAAGGGGTAAAATGGATACGGGAATGATTAAGCGAGGGTTCTTTTTTGGGATCATTGCAGCTGCGTTTTTGCTAGGATATATGGCGTTTCAAAACGCTATGCCAGGGTATAAAGAGAAGAGGATCTACAATGAGATCAAGATATATAGTCCATATAAGCTTGAAAAGCGAATGGGTGGACTTGAGATCATCGACAAGCGAAGTGGTACAAAAGAGAAGCCAAGCTCTCAAGAGGTACTGCTAAGACTTGATGAGCTTGATGTTGCATGGGGCAAGGAGCATCTAAAGATCGAGGGCAATGATGTTTTGGTTTTGGGTGAAAATGGCGGAGTTCTTGCTAGGATCTACCTAGAAAATGAGAAAGAGCGTAAGTGGGTGGAGAGCTTTTACCAGCTGAAACAGCAGTAAATTTTTGGTACTATTTTTTGATTAGGAGAGATATATGAGAAGATACATTATGGGTGCTACTGCTTTGAGCGTAGCTATACTATTTAGTGCTTGTGCACCTGCAAATATTCAGTCACAACTGCGTGACTCAGATGCAAATTCAAATATGAAAACACGCTGTGAAGAGGTTGATATGAGAAGCAATAAAGATATGAAAAATCTCTTTGAGAAGTATGATGGATGGCGTCTTATATATGTCTCTGAGTACACAACAGGCAACAAGTTTGGTACTAGTGGTACTGCTTGCTTTGAGAGACCAAACAATTAGTATATAGCATAAAACTCCTTGCAATGACGGGTGGCAGTCATCGCGAGGCAACTTGTTGCCGTGGCGATCTTAAGATAAAGCAGTCTAGTCGCTTATAGCAATGACGTCAAAGGCGTCAGAACGACAAAAACTCTGCCTAAGTGGAGCATAGAGTTATCGTAGCTTGAGAAGCTTTGCTCCAAGAGCGTATTTAATAATAGCTAATTATATATTAAAATAACTCGCTTCTTTGTGGTGGACAACTACCGCAGAGGTGGACTGCTCAGGGTGCATTTGAAATGTCTCACTTAGCTCTATGCCGTGCTGTTCTGGTTTTAGCAGTCTAAAGAGGTTCGCATTAAGCTCTAGATCAGGGCAAGCTGCGTAGCCAAATGAGTAGCGACACCCCGTGTAGGCACTCATCTTGACATCATTTAAAGTGTTGCCCTCATTGTGTGCGATGCCTAGATCTAGCCTTATCTGCTTATGAGCGATCTCAGCTAACGCCTCTGCAAGCTCCACTCCAAGTCCGTGAAACTGATAGTAGAGTGTATAGTCGCCATCTTTGTAGATCTCTCGCTCTACTTCGCTTAGCTTTGAGCCTGCACTCACACATGTTAGAGCCACCACATCGTGACGATCGGATCTAAAAAAGTCACTAATAGCTCGATGTGGAGGCTTACTTTGGCGAGGAAAGTCAAAGCTCTCTATGGCAGATGATCTCACCTCATCAAGGCTTTTTTGGTTTATATCATCTTCGCTAAAGTAGCCCTCGCTCTCATCAAATATCAGCAACTTATTATCATCGCTTCTAGCTGGCCAGTAGCCATAAAGTATGGTTGGCTCAAAGAGCTTTTCATCTATAAAACGGCGTTTTAGCTTCTCATAAGCAGGATAAACTACCTCATCTAACTGCTTCTCGTACGCCTCTTTGCTCATACCTTTTGAGCTGTATCCCCAGCGAGATTTGAAGAGTAGCTTGTGGTTGATCCACTCAAACGCCATCTCGATCTGTGAGGCGTTTAGCTTGATCTCCCGCTTGCCCCAAAATGGAGGTGTAGGGATAGTAACATCGCGAGATGGCATCTTTAGCTCTTCAAATGGCGGTATAATCACCTCCTCTTTGAGTGGTGCTAGTATCTGCGTACCCTCTTTGCCGTGCAGATCTGTATCAAAGTTGAGTGCCTCTATGCGACTCATCGCTACTACACCATCAAATGCGTCTTTGCAGTAAAATATAGGTCCATCATAAAATGGGCGACAATACTCATCGATAAAGGAGCGGTTGAGTGCCGCACCGCCAAGCATGATAGGTACTTTGACCCCCTCGCTTTGGAGTCTCTCAAGGTTTTCTTTCATCACTTGAGTCGATTTGACAAGTAGTCCACTCATGCCAATGGCGTGAGCATTAGACTCCCTAAACGCTCTCATAAAATCATCTAACTCAACCTTGATGCCGAGGTTTACCACCTTGTAGCCGTTGTTTGAGAGTATGATATCGACTAGGTTTTTGCCCACATCATGCACATCGCCTTTTACAGTGCCAAGTATGAGCGTTGTGGTGGAGGCTTTTTCTACTTTTGGCAGGTATGGATTTAGGTGATCGACTGTTTTTTTCATAGTCTCAGCACTTTGAAGCACAAAAGGTAGTTGCATCTCGCCCTTGCCAAATAGCTCGCCCACCACCTTCATAGCGTCAATGAGGATCTCATTTACTATGCGAGATGGATCGATGGAGTGGCGAAGCTTCTCCACAAGTGGGATCATTCGCTCTTTGTCACCGTCCATAAGCAGTTTTTTGATCTTATCTTCATCGCCAAGTGCCTCAAACTCTGCGTCACTCTCACTGCTATCTATCGCCTCTTTTTGGCTAAAGTGCTCTATGAAGTTAAAGAGAGCCTCGCTTCCTCCAAGGCGATGGAAGATGAGATCATCGCACACTTTTTGATCCGCCTGAGAGATCTTACTAAGTGGAATGATGTGTGAGACATTTATGATCACCGCCGTTAGTCCCGCCTCGATGCAGTGGTGCAAAAACATAGAGTTGAGGTAAGTTCTCGCCTCTTTATCTAGCCCAAATGAGATGTTGGAAAGCCCAAGGATCGCCCCTACATCGGGGTGTCTGCGTCTAAGTTCACGGATCGCTTCTATGGTGTTGATGCCAGCTCTAAAGTACTCCTCATCACCGCTTCCAAGCGTAAAGGTGAGCAGATCAAAGAGCAGATCTTCGCCCCTTATGCCATGAAGCTTAGTAGCTCGCTCATAGATCCGCTCTGCAACGGTGAGTTTTTCTTCTATGGTCTTTGCCATGCCCTTTTCATCGATGGTGAGACACACAAGCGACGCACCGTAGCGTTTAGCAAGAGTGCAGATGAGATCAAACTTCTCTATGCCATCTTCGAGGTTTACAGAGTTGATGATCGCTTTGCCACCGATGCACTTTAGGGCGATCTCAAGTGATGCGACCTGTGTGGAGTCTGGCATAAGCGGGAGCGCTACTTTTTGAGCGTAGAGTGATGCCACGGCGTGCATATCTTTGCTCTCATCTCGCCCTGCAAAACCTACGCTTACATCTAGTACATGAGCACCCGCTCTAACTTGCTGTTGAGCTACGCTTAGCGTACCCTCGTAGTTTTCTGCTAAAAGTAGCTCTCTAAAGGCTTTAGATCCTGTGGCATTGCTTCGCTCACCTACCAAAAGCACGCTACTCTCCTGCTTAAGAGGCACTGTGCCAAAAAGTGATGCAAGTGAAGGCTCACTCTCTCCGCTAGGCTCTTTTGGCGTGGTGGGGATACTAACCTCACAGAGCCTTTTTATGTGCTGTGGTGTAGTTCCACAACACCCGCCCAAAAACGCTACTCCATCATACTCCAAAAAGCTCTGCTGTTTTGTGGCAAACTCCTCTGCTTGCATCGGGTAGAAGCTTACCCCACCTCTGTTTTGTGGTAGCCCTGCGTTGGCGTGGATCGAGATGGGTTTGCTCCACACACTTGAGAGCGTTTTTATATGCTTTTCTACCTGATCTGGTCCTGTTCCGCAGTTAAATCCAAGCGAGAGTATATCAAATGGCTCTAGTATGGTTGCGATAGTAGAGGCGTCTGTACCGATGAGCATAGTCCCGCTTAGCTCAATGGTGACACTTACCATTATGGGGATCTCTACGCCTTTAGCCTCAGAGGCGTCTTTACACGCATTTAGTGCAGATTTGATCTGAAGCGGATCTTGACAAGTCTCTAGCAAAAAGAGATCTACCCCGCCATCTATAAGAGCTGTGGCAACCTCAAAGTAGCCCTCATACATCTCATCGTAGCTTATGTGCAAAAGTGAAGGCAGTTTTGTCCCAGGCCCTATTGAGCCGAGGCAAAACCGTGGGTGATCTGGTGTGCTAAACTCCTCGCACTTTTGCTTTACTATCTTCGCACCCGCTTTTGTGATCTCATAAGCTCTTTTGCCAAGAGAGTACTCATCAAGCACCCACTTCATAGATCCAAAAGTGTTGGTTTTGATCAGATCCGCCCCGCTTTGTAGATACTCTGTGTGGATCTGCTCCACTACACTAGGGTAGGTGATGTTTAGCAGTTCGTTGCACCCCTCGCTACCTTCCCACGCCTCTAAGGGTATGAGATCGTTGTATGATTGGAGTTGTGTGCCCATCGCACCATCTATGATGATGGGTCGCTTTTTTATAGTCTTAAGTAGGTACTCTTTTGTATTCATCGCTCTTACTATCTTTAAGGTATTTTTCGCATTATCTCATAAATAGCTTAAAGAGGTTTTATAAACTTAGTTTGCCAATCGCTCCTAGATTTAATACAATATGATCTAAAATATCTCCAAGAGATATAATCATTTGCTATGGTAATAATTAACATAAGTTATTATTAAGTATAAATTTTGGTATAATACTGTCAAAAGATTGTCAATTTAATATAAAGGTTTTACTATGAGTAGCTCTTCTAAAAGTATAGATCTACCGACCCCGTGGCGTTATAAACGATACGCTTTTTTCGCTTTTTTAACAGCTATGATCCTTGTTTTGCCATGGATCAAGATAAATGATAACTACTTCTTCTTGCTAAGCTTTGATCACTTGAAGTTGCACTTAGCGTTTGTGCAGTTTGATATGCAAGAGTTATATTTGATGCCATTTTTGCTGATGCTGCTCTTTATTGGGATCTTTGGTATGACCGTAGTTGGTGGGCGAGTTTTTTGTGGTTGGATCTGTCCGCAAACCATCTTTCGTGTCATATATAGAGATCTGCTTGAGACTAAGCTTCTAAAGCTTCGCAAACGGATCAAAAACAAGCAGATCGAGCCAGATATGAGCATCGCAGGCAACAAGCTTAAGCGGGCTATCGCCATTGCTATTTGGGTGGTACTTGCGTTTGTTGCTAGTGCAAACTTGCTCTGGTTTTTTGTCCCGCCGATGGAGTTTTTCGCATATATGGCAGATCCGCTAGATCATATGATCCTCTTTGGTACGCTACTAGCTCTCGTGGCGTTTTTGGTTTATGATATCGTCTTTTTGCAAGAGGATTACTGCATCTATGTATGCCCTTACTCACGCGTGCAGTCCGTGCTTTATGATGATCACACCGTTATGGCACTCTACAACACAAACCGTGGTGGACATATCTATAACGATAGCAAAGAGAAGGTTTTTACAGATCAAAAGAGCTTGCAAGCGAGTGAGGCTCATGCGGAGTGTACCGCATGTGAGGCGTGTGTGACGGTTTGTCCAACGCATATCGACATACGAAAAGGGCTTCAGCTTGAGTGTATAAACTGTCTTGAGTGTGTTGATGCGTGTACGGTTGTGATGGGTAAACTTGGCAAACCATCGCTCGTGACATGGTCAAGCGAGCATGAGATCATAGAGCAAAAGGGCAAGACAGAGTTTTTTAGACCAAAAGTTCTAGGTTACGCGGCCATACTTGTTGGGATTATGGTGGCTCTTGTATTTATGGGTGGGACTAAGGAGCAGATGCTACTAAACATCAACAAAGAGAACCGTCTATATAGCATAAACCACGATGATAACGGGGCTTTTTATGTCGATAACGCTTATGAGCTTCTGCTTCAAAACACCAAAGATAAGACCCATACATTTTACTTTGATGTGATCTTGCCTGAAGATATGGCGGGCAAAGTGGAGATCATTAAGCCAAATGCACCTTTTGAGGTGGTGCCTGATGTGAGAAAGAAAAAAGTTGTGCTTCTTAGAACACATGACAAGTTAGCAGATGATCCGCGTCACGACACTATCATACCCATAACCATAAAGGCGTACGCTCTTGATAATGATGAGGTGATAGTTTATAGAAGATCAACATTTACCTTTCCAAGGTCGGATCTGCTAAAATAGTCTAAAAAAGGTGGCACTTTGCTAAAAAAGGTAGCTTTTGGAGTTGTTTTGCTATATGTTTTGGCGGGGTTTTTTCTCCTGCCGATACTTGTAAAGAGCGAGCTTGAGAGCAGGACACCACAGTATCTAAACGCTTCACTAACCCTTAGTGGTGCTAGTTTTAACCCTTTTACATTTGAGCTAAGCTTGAAGGGCTTAGATCTAGTAGATCTTGATGGCAAAAGTGTTCTAAGCGTAGATGAGATCTATGTAGATCTAGACCCCACCTCACTGCTTCGAGGTGTGCTTTTTATCAAAGATATAACCATCAACAAACCCCACATAAACACCGCTATGCTAGATGATGGCGAGCTAAATCTCGCAAGCCTTGTAAAAAAGAGCGAGCCACAAACTGCTAAAGAGCAAGATAGTGCCTTGAGGGTGTATCTGCACGCTTTGAAGGTGTATGATGCCTCTTTTGGTTTTGAAGATGTACAAAAGAGCTTTGCCATAGGAGCTAGCAAGATCTACGCTTCGCTAGAAAACATCGACACCAATGGGCTTAGTGATGGCTCTTTTAGCTTTATAGCTACACTAAGCGATGCCTCACACATCTACGCAAAAGCTACTATACCAAGCCTCTTTCCGCTCAAGCTTGATGGTGAGGTGCAGGTGGATAGTCTGCATCTTGCCACGCTTTTTGAGTATGTGAGAGATCGCTTTAAGTTTGCTCTCTCTAGTGGCAAGCTTGATCTAAAAAGCCACTTTTTTGTAGATAGTAGTGATCTTAGCCTAAGCGATACTAGGGCGAGTTTAGCAGATCTGCTTATCACTGCAGGTGATGCTAGGCTTGTTGGTTTGGCTAGAGTAGATCTTGATATGCCATCAGCTAGAGTGCTTCAAAATAGCTACCGCATAGAGAGTGTCACACTTGATGATCTAGTAGTTGATGCCATAAAAGAGGGTGAGAGTATAGATCTTTTGAGCTACTTTTTAGCAGATACTAAAGATAAAAACAGTGAGCAAAAAGAGGCAAAAGAGCTAGATCTGCGTATAAAAAGGGTAGATCTAAACTCTATGAGTGCGACTTTTGATGATCGCAGTGTGGGAGTAAAAAGCTTGCTTGATAGCTTGCAAGCTAAGCTAGTTGGACTAGATACGAGATCTGATGATAGTTTTGAGCTTGATCTAACTCTGGGTGCAAATGGCAAGGCGAGTTGTAGTGCCTCATCTAGCATCTATCTTGATGGTAGAGCAAGAGGCGAGGTGAGTTGCAAAGAGATTGAGATCACACGCTACAAACCATACATATATGAAGCTCTCAAGGGTATGAAGCGAGTAGATCTAGTTAGTTTGGAGGCTGGATTTGGCACAAGTTTTGAGCTATTTGGCGATGAGAGTTTTACGCTAAGTGGTGCGAGTCTGGATCTAGCCAACCTTGTAGTGGGTGACGCTTCGCATGAGCTAGTTTCAGTTGATCATCTAGAAGTTAGTGGGGCTAGTTTTGAGAGTAGCACAAATGATCTAAGCATAGATCTCCTAAGAGTAAAAAAGCCAAAAGCAAGACTTGATAGGCTTGAAGATGGGAGTTTTTATATAGCTTCGCTCGTAGAGGCTTCAGATGGGGATAAAAGCAGATCAGATCCACTAAAAGTAAAGCTCAAAAAGGTAGATCTAAGCGGTGGTGAGGTGAGTTTTAGTGATGAGAAAAGCTCGCTTCATCTCAAGCTTGATGGCATAACTCTAAGAGCTAGTGGGATCGATACAAAGGAGCTAACAAAGGCAGATGTAGCGTTTGAAGCTAGGCTAAATGGCTCTACTAAAGTTAGCTCAAAGGCTAAAGTGCAACACACCCCGCTTCTAGCTAGTGGATCGCTAGATGTGATGGATCTAGATCTAAGCCTTGCACAAAGTTTTGTAGATGATGTGGCATATATTGCTATCAAGAGTGGCAAGCTAGATCTACAAAGCTCCTTTGGCTACGATAGCTCAGAGCTTAGTCTTGATGGCGATGCAAAACTCAAAAGCCTCTATATAGAAGATGCTAGAAGTTCTCAAACAGTGCTTAGTCTAAGGGAGGCTAGGTTTGATGAGTTTGGGTATAGGCAAAATGCACTAAACATCAAACGAGTAACGCTTGACTCCCTCTTTAGCGACATAATGATCAAGCAAGATAGGAGTTTATCATTAGCTGAACTTATAAAACCAAATGATGCAAATAGCTCAAAAACTGATGAGCCAACTACCCCTTTTAGCTACAACATCGCTAGGGTAAACTTCAAAGATTCGAGTGCATTTTTCGCCGACTACTCCATACCGATCCACTTCAAAACCCTCGTGCACTCGCTAAATGGTGGTATAAACTCCATCTCAAACCGCAAGGGTGAGATCTCACATCTAAAGCTAAATGGCGTGGTGGATAACTATGGTGAAGCGAGGCTTGATGGCTCGCTTAGAAGCGAAGATGTGAAGTCATACCTAGATATGGGACTAAGCTTTAAAAACCTTGATCTAAGTGCGATGAGTGGTTATAGTGCGGAGTTTGCGGGGTATAAGATCGATGATGGAAGACTCTTTTTGGAGCTTGAGTATAAGATCAATGACTCAAAACTAAAGAGCAAAAACAACCTCACGATCAAGCAAATAGCTCTAGGCGAAGAGATCAAAGATGAAAATGTGACAAAATTGCCACTCCCTCTTGCCGTGATGCTACTTGAGGATAGTAACGGCGTTATAGATGTAGATCTACCTATCGAGGGAGATGTCGATTCGCCCGATTTTAAGTACGGGAAGCTCGCTTTAAAGGCGTTTGGCAACCTCATACTAAAGGTGGTGGCTTCGCCATTTAAGTTTTTGGCAACTTCGCTTGGGCTTAGTGGCGGTGATGAGCTAAGCGGGCTTAACTTTGAGGTAGCAAGCAGTAAAATCCTTCCTTATGAGAAGGAGAAGCTAGATAAGATAGTAACGGCGTTTGAGCAAAAAGATCTGCTCAAACTTCATATAAGCGGTGGTTATGATGAACTAGCAGATACTAAAGCACTAAAAGTGAGTAAACTAAAACGAGAGATCTTCACAAATGCCTCAAAAGAGAAGAGTATCACGCAAAGACTTGAGGAGCTTTATGAAGATGGTGATTTTGAGCTTAGTTTAGATGAGCTTAGATCTAAACTGCTAGAGAGTTTCGATGAAAAACGCCTAGATGTAGAGTACCAAAAGAGGCTTTTTGAGCTAGTCTCTAGCACAAAAGAGGTGAGTTTAGATGAGGTTTTAGATCTTGCTAGATCTAGAAGCGAGGCTATAAAAGAGTACTTAGTGGATATAAAAGCCATAGATCTCTCACGCGTCATAATAGATAACATCTCTGCACAAAAACCCACACCAGAGGGGTTTGTACCGACTATTTTTACAATCAGCTTAGAGTAAAAATTTATAAATATTATTACTTTTAGTTACAATTTTTTTTGTTATAATTTTCTCTCATTTTAGGAGGTTTTCATGCCATTTTCACCAAAAAACAGAAAAGGCACTATAAAAGGTATAGCTTTTGTAGCGATCTTAGCTGCGGCTGCTACGATGATAGCAGATCTACCATTTGTCAAGGCTATCGGCATTTCACCGCTTGTCATAGGTATAGTTATGGGTATATTTTATGCAAATACACTCTCTCACAAAACGCCCAAAGCATGGGCTAGTGGGATCACATTTAGTGCTAAAAAGGTGCTTCGTTTTGCCATAGTTTTTTATGGGTTTCGCATCACATTTCAGCAGATCGCAGAGGTTGGGATCGATGGTTTTTTAGTCTCGCTTATCATGCTTAGCACTACATTTTTGCTAGGTGTTTGGGCGTCGCAGAAGTTTTTCAAGCTCGATCGTGACACCGCTATGTTAAATGCTAGTGGAGCTTCGGTGTGTGGGGCAGCAGCGGTGCTTGCAACAGAGCCTGTGTTAAAGGCAGAGGAGTATAAAACCGCGATCGCAGTCTCTATGGTTGTGCTTTTTGGTACTATCTCGATGTTTTTGTACCCGATCCTCTACAATGCGGGGCTTTTTGATATGAGTGCAAAAGAGTTTGGGATCTATGTAGGTGGGACGATCCACGAGGTGGCTCAAGTGGTGGCGGTGCCTGCTTCGGTGCTAGGGCTTAGCCCAGCAGAGGCTAGCGAGATGGCAAATACCGCGGTGATAGTTAAGATGACGCGTGTTATTATGATCGCTCCGATGCTTATCATCTTGGGACTTTACTTATCATTTACTGCCAAAAGAAGCGGGGGTGAAGCTAGCGGAGTAAAGCTTGTCATACCGTGGTTTGCGGTCTATTTCGTCGGTATGGCGGGGGTAAACTCACTTGGCATAATCCCTGTAAATATAGTAGATCTCATAAATGAAGTGGACACATTTTTGCTCACAATGGCGATGAGTGCACTTGGGCTTGGCACCATTTTTGCAAAGTTTAAAGGGCTTGGGCTTGCACCGATTTATAGTGCGGGTGTGATGTTTGCGTGGCTACTTGTAGGTGGTTATTTTATCACAAAGTGGGTTGTTGCAACTTTTTAGATATAATATCTAAAAAAGCAGGAGCCAAAAAAGTGTTGCACGCCAAACTAAACTCCTATTGGCTTTGGAGAGAGGCTAGCCGTAAGCTAGGGCTCTCCAACCCCTCATATAAGTATTGGCAAGAGGCAAAAACCCTCAAGCTCAATAACAAATACCTATTTATCGCCAAAGATACCCTTCCGCCTAAATACGCCCATATACAACAAAAACTAACAGATCTAAGCGGTCATCTACCTACTCGCTACGCTTCCAATCAGCTCCATACAAGCGATCGCATATTTAGCTATGAAAAGATGCGACTACACCGTGAGTTTGAGTATAAGTTTGTCGAAGATATAAAGTTTGTAAATCTTAGAAAGTTTTTTAGAGAAAATGGGATAGTAGTGGCGAAAAACTCCATCATACAACTAGGCAAACTAAGTGAGCTTGAGCTTGATGCTTCATCTCAGCTTTATAGGCTAAAAGATGACTACGCTGTGGTAGTTTATAGCGTATGAGTCTCTACTTTTTGGAGTTTCGCGATCCGCTTTTTGGGGTGATCATATTTTTGATGATCGTGGTGCTTGTGGCACTCTTTTCATACTGGTTTGGCAAGTTTAAAAAGCGAGATGACTCAAGGCATCTTGATAGCTTTTTGCAAAAGTATCAGGTGCCACCGACGCAAAATGAGATCGAAGATCTAGTAAAGAGTAGCTCCATAAGCGTGCGAACTTGGCTCCAGCTCGCCGAAGCTTTTGCAAAGTCCGCTGCGTACGATAAAAGCATAGAGATCTACACAGAGCTACTTCGCCACCCAAAGGCTAGCGAGAGTAAAAAAGAGATCCTCTTTTTGCTTGGTAAGTCATACTTTTCGGCAGGGTTTTTACAGCGTGCGGAGCAGACATTTTTGCAGATCCTCTCAGCAGTCCCACGAACCCCGCAAGCTCTTAGCTACTTGATGCTTGTTTATGAGCAGTTACGAAACTACTCAAAAGCCATAGAGATCCTAGAGCCACTAAGCGAGCTAAAGAGCGATGTAAGTGGCGAAGAGGCGTACTTGCACACGCTTTGTGCACTAAATGAGGCTTCGCTTAGTAGAGAGCAAAAAGCACTCAAACTGCTTGAGATCTACAAGCAGGCTAGACAGCTAGATCACGCTGTGTTTGGCTATGTTTTTGGGGTAGATTCAGATCTTGCGTGGCAAAACCTAGATCTCTCAAGATCTCATCTGATCGTAGATATACTTTGGGGTCTAAGAAGAGATGAGCTAGAGCTTGAAGTGGTGATGCAAAGTGCCTTTTTACGGGAGCTATACACCGCTAAAGGCTACATAGATGCCGCCAAAAAAAGCTCCTACTTTGAGTTAGATCTGCTTATAAACTTGCCATCGTATTCGCAGGCTACGCTTGGGTTTGAGTATGTGTGTAGTGGGTGTAAAACCGCTTCACCGTTTAGTTTTGTAAGGTGCGGTAGTTGCCACGCGATCGATACGCAGATGGTAGAGATGGTGCTAGTAAAGAGTGCAAGGAGTGCGAGTGAAGAGAGTAACTCTTTTTTGTGATGGTAGCTCGCTTGGTAACCCTGGATATGGGGGCTGGGCGGCGATACTTCGCTATGGTGAGGTAGAAAAAGAGCTAAGCGGTGGCGAGGCAGATGCGACTAACAACCAGATGGAACTGCTCGCGGTCATAAAGGGACTTGAAGCCCTAAGGGAGCCGTGCGAAGTGGAGCTTTATAGTGACTCATCGTATGTGGTTAAGGGCATAAATGAGTGGCTAAAAAACTGGGTAGCAAAGAGCTTTAAGGGTGTCAAAAACCCCGATCTGTGGCGCCATTACATAGAAGCTGCTGCGAAGCATAAAGTACGAGCTAATTGGGTTAGAGGTCACAACGGGCATAGCGAAAATGAGCGGTGCGACACACTCGCCAAAGAGGCAGCTATGAGGGTGAGAGGACGGGAGTAGATAATGAGTAGTGTTGCAAAAAATGATCTGATCCAAAATATCAAAAACCTTCTGATAACCTCAAGAACTCAGGTTGCCCGTAGCGTAAATAGCGTGAAAACCTATTGGCACATAGGCAAGATGATAGTAGAGGACGAACAGAAGGGCGAGTCAAAAGCCAAATATGGCAAAAAACAGCTTGAAATGATCTCAAAAGAGCTTACAGATGAGTTTGACAGGGGCTTTGATGCTATAAATCTTAGAAATGTGAGGCGTTTTTATCTCACTTTTCCAATTCAGAAGACACTGCCTCTCAAATTGAGCTGGAGTCATTTTTGCAAACTAATGAGAGTAGAAAACCAGATGATGAAACTTTAAATAAATTTCATAACATTGTAGAAATAATGTTTGATAAAATCTTTAATAACCAAAATCAGATCCAAACACTTAAAAGCTTAAGAGATACACTCTTGCCTAAGCTTTTGAGTGGAGAAATAAAGGTTGAGATATGAATAAAAAAACATATTATGAATTATTGAATGAACTTTCATCAGATGATTTGTTTGAAGGGTTGCTAGGCTATGGGTTATTTGCTGAAAAAATTCCACCATTCTTAACATCTGAGAATTTTTTAGAATTTTGTAAAAATCCACCTGAAAATTTTAATTTTGATAAAACACCAAAAAAATATATCAACTATGAAAGCATTAGAAACATAAATATTCCTAGAATATTATCTGTTCCAAACCCCATTGCGTATTATCATCTATGTAAAGTATTGTCAGATAATTGGGATAAACTACTTGAATATTTTAGAAACAAAACTGAATATCAAGAATATAAAATAAGTAGAATCCATATTAGAAAAATTGATGATAATTTGAAAGTTTTTACTATGTGCTATCAAAATTTAGATGACATTGATTTAGAGGATTATTCACAATTGATTCAAAAACATATTTTTGAAATGAATCATAAAAATTTTTGTACAGATGATTATCCAGAGCCAAAATTGTTAATTGGTAAAAAATATGTTGTAAAGGCAGATATATCAAATTGTTTTCCAAGTATCTATACGCATTCTTTAGCTTGGGCTTTAGTGTCAAAAGAAGTTGCAAAATACAACAGAGATGATAGCGAATGGTTTAATAAAATTGATATTTACGCTAGAAACTTAAAAGATGGAGAAACCCATGGTATCTTAATAGGAAACCATAGTTCAAATATTTTATCTGAAATTATTCTAACTGCAATTGATGAAATCATGTATGAAAAAGGCTATAGATATATTAGAAATATTGATGATTATAGTTGCTATATAGATACAAGAGAAAAAGCTGATGAGTTTTTAGTTGATTTATCCACAGAATTAAAACAATTTGGATTAATGCTTAATCATAAAAAAACAGAAATTTTAAAATTACCTTTAGCTTCAACAGAAAATTGGGTTAGAAAATTAAACTCTTTTGTATTTTCCAATGTTAGTAAATTAAAATTAAATGAAGTAAGGGCATATTTTGATATTGCACTTGATTTAATGATACACAACAAAGAAAATAGTGCTATATTAAACTATTCAATAAAAGTATTATCAAAAAGAGAAATGACACAAAATGCAAAAGATTACTTTATTGATACTATTCATCATTTAGTATTGTTGTATCCTTATTTAGTAACCTTACTTGATCAAAAAATATTTAGTACTTTTTCTATAGATAAGTCAAAAATAGAAAGCATTGCAAAAGATTTATTTAACTTGGGTGAATCTAAAAAACTTTATGAAACAATGAGTTATGCTTTATTTTTCAGCTTAAAATATAATTTTATACTAGTTGAAAGTCTATTTGAGAAGGTAGAAAAAACAAATGATACTATTTTATTATTGCTATCATATCTGCATGATAAAAAATTTGTAAAACACTCTAAAGTAATGAAACAATACAAAGAGTTAGCAAAAGAACTAAATGAAGAGATTGATGAATATTGGATTTTTGTCTACGAAGTTTTAACAGCTGGGTTGCTGACAAAAGAATGGAAGAGTATGAAAAAAGAGGAAATTACCTTTTTAAGAAGTGAGTATTGTTTGTAGAGTTTGATATTTGAGATAACAAAACCAAAAGAGCTGAAAGCTTAAGAAGGGGACATTGGAAGGTGGTAAAAATGAATAAACAGTTACAAACAACAGCACAAGAGTTGTCAAATTTTGTAATTTTTAAAATAGATAACTCAAAAGTAAATATTGATGTTTTGTTTGAAGATGAAACTCTGTGGCTAACTCAAAAAAAGATGGCAGAGCTTTTTGAGACAACTCCGCAAAATATTACACTGCATCTCAAAAATATCTACAACGAACAAGAACAAGATGAAGATTCAACTTGTAAGGAATTCTTACAAGTTCAAAAAGAGGGTTTGCGAGAAGTAAAAAGAGTAAGTAAATACTATAATCTAAAAGCCATAGTAGCAGTAGGATATAGGGTAAATTCTCATAGAGCAATAGAGTTTAGAAAATGGGCAACTACAATACTAGAAGAGTATATCATCAAAGGTTTTGCTATGGATGATGAAAGACTTAAGCAAATCAAACATTTTGGTAAAGATTATTTTGATGAACAGCTAGAGCGAATAAGAGAGATACGAGCTAGTGAGAGAAGATTTTATCAAAAAATTACAGATATTTACTCACTGAGTGCTGATTATGATAAAAAAGCAGAGATTACTAAAGAGTTTTATGCCTCAGTGCAAAACAAAATGCACTGGGCTATTTGTGGCAAAACTGCTGCTGAGATTATATATAGTGAAGCAGATGCAGAGAAAATCTATATGGGGCTTAAAACTTGGAAAAATGCACCAGATGGAAAGATATTAAAATCAGATGTAGCAATTGCTAAAAACTATCTAAATGAGGAGCATATTAAAAAGCTAGATAGGATTGTTGTAGCTTATCTTGAATTAGCTGAAATTAGAGCAGAGCAAGGAATTGTTATGAATATGAAAGATTGGATAGTATTTTTGGATAAATTTCTAGCACTATCTGATTATCCAATACTTTTAGATAGTGGAAAAGTTTCAGCACTTGAAGCAAAACTAAAAGCAGAAGCTGAATATGAAAAATATAGGGTAGTTCAAGACAGAAATTATTTGAGTGACTTCGATAAATTGCTTTTGAAAATTGAAGATAAAGAATGAGCAGTACGATATACTTATTAAAGAGGCGGCCATGAGGGTGAAGCAGATGGAGTGAATAAAAAATTTATGCTCTACTCTATGGTAATTCTTTTGCTCCCAAGCTAGAGCTTAGAAGCGAGACGAGCTTTGCTTTAACTTTATCTAAAGCTTATACAGTTTAACAATTTTTCTTGCTAGAACTGTTTTTTGTATTCAAATACAACAAATTCAGAGACTGGCTCCCATAGTATCACATTGCCACTCTTCTCCTCAAATACCTTACCGTGGTTTTTTTCAGATATTGTTTTCATCTGATCAAAATTAGAATTGAATTTTTTTGAGTCCATTTCACAGCTTCTCTCTAAAGTTGATAGCGGTATAGGAAATTCATTACTATTAGATAGTCTCATAAATGTAACTAATATTTGATGGTTAAGTTGGTGTGGCTTTTTTAACCACTGAGGTATTTTTCTATATATCTTTTGGATTTCGTCTTCTTTGCTTAAATTTTTATTTATAGCCATTTTTCTCTCCTTTGGTGTTGAGTTTTCATAGTTTTCAATTAAGTATTTTATATCACTCAATATAGACAATAAAGACTCTTCTAATTTATCATTTCCTAACAATACACTTTCTCTATAACTTATTTTAGACTTTTCTAAAATATTTTGTAATTTATCAATCATTATAGACTCCTTATGATGAAATAATACTATAAAAAACTTATGAGTGTATTAAGATACTCTTGAGTAAATTAAGATGAGAAATCTTTTTTGGTCTTGAAGTTTTTGATCCTAGGCTTGTGATAGTAATATGGTTGCTAAGTTTGGCTATAATTTGTGAGCATATTTAGCAAGAAAAGAGGAGCAAAATGAGCAGAGATCTAAGTGAGCTTGAGCAGGTTTTAGGCTACAAGTTTAAGGGAAAAAAGCTCATTATTGAAGCACTGACGCACAAGAGTTACAAACAGAGTTTCGATAATGAACGCTTAGAGTTTTTGGGCGATGCGGTGCTTGACCTCATCGTAGGTGAGTACCTATTTAGGAAGTTTAACAAAGCTGATGAGGGTAAACTCTCAAAGATCAGAGCTTCGCTGGTAAACGAAAATGGCTTTGAGAGGCTTGCACGGTTTTTAGATCTAGGCAAGCACATCTACCTATCAAATGCTGAAGAGAACAACGGCGGACGGGAGAAAGCATCGATCCTCTCAAACGCATTTGAGGCGGTAATTGGCACTATCTACCTTGAGTCAGGGCTTGAGGTGGCAAGAGAGATCAGCATCTCGCTTATAGAGAAAAACTACGAAAACATCTCGCTAGAGCAACTTTTTAGTGACTACAAGACCTCTTTGCAGGAGATCACGCAGGCGAGGTTTGGGCAGATCCCAGATTATGAGGTGGTGGCAAGTCGTGGGCCAGATCACCAAAAAGAGTTTGAAGTGGCGGTGATTATCGAGGGCAGGGAGTACGCTAGAGCAGTGGGCAAAAGCAAAAAGATCGCCCAACAAGAAGCGGCGAAGATCGCCGTGGCAATGCTAGGAGGGTGAGTTGAATAGTTTTGGTTTGAAGTTTAGATTTAGCACATTTGGCGAGTCGCACGGTGCGGCGATTGGGTGTGTGGTAGATGGCGTGCCATCAGGGCTCGCAATCGATGAGGAGTTTATCCAAAGCGAGCTAGATCGCCGTCGTCCTGGGCAAAATGAGTTCTCCACCGCTCGCAAAGAGAGCGATAGTGTAGAGATACTAAGCGGTGTTTTTGAGGGGTTTAGTACAGGTACTCCCATAGCGATGGTGATCTACAACCGCGATCAAAAGTCGAAGGATTATGGATCTATCAAGGATCTATTTCGCCCCGCTCATGCAGATCTGACATACTTTAGCAAGTATGGTTTTCGTGACTACCGTGGAGGTGGAAGAAGCAGTGCTAGAGAGACCGCGGCTAGGGTGGCAGCGGGTGCACTAGCAAAACTGCTACTGCGTGAAGTGGGCATTGAGGTCGCTAGTGGTGTGTGTGCCATCGATGGCATAGAGTCAAGCGAGCTACTTTTTGAGCACGCCAAAAGTAGTGATATCTATGCACTAGATCCATCATGCGAACAGGCTCAAAAAGATGCCATCTTGCAGGCTAAAAATGATCACGACTCCGTAGGTGGCGTGGTTTGCGTGCGTGCTAGCGGAGTGATGGCAGGGCTTGGTGAGCCACTCTACCACAAGCTAGATGCAAAACTCGCTGAAGCGATGATGGGCATCAATGCCGCAAAAGCTGTTGAGATCGGTAGTGGTGCGGAGTCTGCGAGACTTAAGGGTAGCGAAAATAACGATGCTATGCGAAAGAGTGGCTTCATCACAAACAACGCTGGCGGGATACTTGGTGGTATGAGTAGTGGGGCGGAGATCTTTATGAGAGTGCATTTTAAGCCCACACCGTCCATATTTAGGGAGCAACAAAGCGTAGATCTACATGGCAATGAGGTGGAGTTTTCGCTAAAAGGCAGGCACGATCCTTGCGTGGCGATCCGCGGAAGCATAGTGTGTGAGGCGATGATGGCACTAGTGCTTGCCGATATGCTACTTCTAAATATGAGCTCAAAACTTAGTAGCGTCAAGAGCTTCTATGAAGCCAAAATATAGCCTACTAAAAAACAGTAGTTACGCTATTAGCGGGCTAATGATCGCTATAAAAAATGAGTCCTCTTTTAGGCTTGAGCTGATCTTTGGTCTCTTTATAGTTACCGCCATAGTGCTACTAGATCTAAGCGTAACACACAAGCTCATACTCTTTGTGACGGCACTTTTGGTGCTAGTAGTTGAGCTACTCAACTCCGCGGTGGAGAGTGTGGTTGATCTAGTTACAAAAGAGATCCACCCGCTTGCCAAAAATGCCAAAGATCTAGGCTCTGCCGCGGTGATGGTGGCAATACTCCTTCACATTATCTGCTGGGTGGTTGTATTAGCGACGACGATAGCTTAGTGCTTCAAGCATATGCTCTTTTGCTATCATCTCGCTACTACTTAGATCTGCGATGCTTCGAGCGATCTTTTTTAGGTTATTTATAGATCTAAACGAGAGCACAAACCGCTCTGTTGCTAGGCGAAGTATATCTTCTGCCTCTGGTTCAAGCATGCAAAATCGCTCAATCTCCTCATCGCTAAGCTTAGCATTTGCTCTTTTTTGAGATCTAGCCTTTTGGTAAGCAAACGCCTCTAAAACCTTAGTGTGCATCTCTTTTGAGCTAAGAGAGCTTTTGTCATCTGCACTAACACTTTGCATCTTTACATATAGATCTATGCGATCCAAAAATGGATCTGAGAGGCGGTTTTTGTATCTATTTAGCTCAAGATCGTTGCATCTACACTCCAGCTTATTGCTTAGTAGATTGCCACACGGGCAGGGGTTCATCGCCCCAACAAATAAAAACTCGCTTGGGTACTCTACTTTTGCATTTACCCGTGAGATGCGTATGCGGTTATCTTGCAGAGGCTCTCTTAAGGCTTCAAGCACACCTTTGCCAAAGTGCGGTAGCTCGTCGAAAAATAGCACTCCAAGATGTGCAAGCCCCACCTCACCGATGCGAGCTTTGTGGCTTCCACCGCCAAATATACTAGCACTTGTTGAGGTGTGGTGAGGGGATCTAAATGGACGCAGAGCGTGAAACGATGGCTCTTTTAGATCTAGTGTCTCAAGCTTTGCTATCTCCAAAAGCTCACCAGAGCTAACGGGTGGCAGTATGTAGCGGATCCGACTAGCTATCATGCTTTTGCCACACCCTGGAGAGCCTTCAAGTAGAAGGTTGTGTAGTCCTGCAGCGGCTATGAGAGCTGCTCTTTTAGCGATCTCTTGACCTCTAACATCTAAAAAGTCAAGCTCATAACGGGTGTGGTAGAAGTAGTGTTTGTCACCTATGTGTAGCGATGGCTCGCTTATGGTTTGTGCTTCTACCTTGTGAAGTGGAGTGGAGTTTTTAAAAAACTGCACTACATCATCTAGTGTTTTAGCACCATAAAGCTCAATACTAGGGATATTGGCAAGCTTATCTAAGCTCTCAAATGGCACAATCGCCCTTTGGATAGATCGCTCCTTTGCAAGCGAGAGTATAAGTGCGTATAGTTGGTTGTTCTCTCTTAGTGAGCCATCAAGACTAAGCTCACCAAATACAAACCACCCATCAAGCTCGCACTCCGCGTCATCTAGTGCGATGAGCAGAGCGATACTTAGATCAAAGTGACTCCCCTCTTTTTTGAGATCACTTGGAGCTAGGTTTATGGTGATGCGTTTGGGTGGAAAGGTGAAGTTGTTGCAAAGCAGGGCGGATTTGACCCGCTCTTTTGCTTCATTTATAGAGGTGCTTACCATTCCTACGATACTAAAAGATGGTAGCCCTTTAGTGAGTGTGGACTCCACTTCTACCACTTTTGCCTCTAGGGCTTCGTAGGTAGCACAGCAGACTTTTTTCATCTAGCTAGCTACTCTTTTTTATGGTTTTTCTCTCTTTTTGAGCTCTTTTGTACTCTTTTTCAAACTTTTTGCGTCTAGCGTAGGATAGTTTGTCTATGAAAAGTACACCATTTAGATGATCGATCTCATGTTGCAAAGCGATGCTTAAAAGTCCGCTAGCTTCGAGTGTTTGGCACTCACCATAGCGGTTGCAATACTCAAGCGTAATGCTCTCATATCTCTGCACATCTTCAAAAAATTCAGGCACGCTCAAGCACCCCTCTTGGTAGGTCGTAGTGCCATCTTTGTAGGTGATGCGCGGGTTTATGATCTCTAAAAGATTCTCTTTTGTCTGCATCTCATTCTCATCTGGTAGGTTGATAAGAAGAAGACGAAGCGGAAGAGCAACTTGAATAGCAGCTAGTCCTATGCCGTGCGAGGCGATCATCTTTTCATACATCGCATCAAGCGTTGCGTGAAGCGAGGCATCAAAGTTTGCGACCTCTTTGGAGATCTCTCTTAAGCGTCTATCTGGATACTCTATAATCTCTAGTTCCATACTTAGATCACCGCGTAGTTACCAGCTTGGTTGCCATAAGAGTTTTCGATCGCATCAAGTGCATTTACTATGATCTCCTCTGCAAGTTGCGAGGTTTTTATCTCTGTGATACCTATGGCGATGGTGAGTGTCACCTCACTTTCTCCGAGGAAAAATGTGCTGTTGCTCACAAGCTCACTTAGCCTCTCGCTCGCTTTTTTGGCACTCTCAACATCGGTGTGGCGAAGTAGCATCACAAAAGTACCATTGCCATAGTGAGCCACTACATCACTTCGTCGTGATGTTTTTAGAAGCAGTCTTGCTATGTTTTTGCCCATCAAGAGGATCGCTTTTTCGTTTTTGATGCTCTCTTGTAGTTTCTTATCTAGCTCTATCATGATAAGTGTACTTTTGTGGTTTTGCTTAGAGATAGAGTCTATCTCTTGAGTCAGTTTTGTAAGCAGATAGCGTTTGTTATAGACGCCAAACTGGTTATCAAAAATAGTCTCATTTTCTACGCTTTTGACAACTTGCAGTGTCTCATCATATAGTGTTTTTATGGTGGAGTTTTGCGTGCTTAGTATGGTTTCAAGCTTTGCTACATCTTGAAAAAGTTGCTCTACTACTGTGCTTTTGCTCTGATCATCTGAGCTACTCTTTAGATCTTGTTTTCGCTTATCTAAGATCTTAGTCATCAGCGAGATGTTTTTGTAGATGTTGGCAGTTAGAGCGAGTATATTTTTAACACTTCCAAACCCCTTTTTGAGGCTCTGCTCAAGTAGCATAGAGTTCTCATCGTCGTTCTCTTCTTCTTGCTCTAGGACGCTTTTGATCGCCTTTTGACCACTTTGACTCTTATCATCAAGGAGCTTCTCAAAGTATAGAGCGTAGTTGTTTGGAGTAGGTGGGATCCCCTTTTTTATGAGGGCTTGAACCACCTCTTTAGCGTACTTTTCTATATCGCTCTCTAGTAGCAGGTTGTTTTTTTTGCTCTGAGGAGAGCCTGTGAGATTTATCTCTTTTATACTGCTACCTACCGAGGCATCTTGTTTTGGTTGCATCTCTTCCCTCAACTATCTTTTATACTCTTTTGTAAAACATCATCTATGAGACCATAATCTTTAGCCTCTTTTGCACTCATAAAGCTATCACGATCGGTATCTTTTTCTATGGTTTTTAGGCTTTGTCCGCTGTTTTGTGCAAGAAGCTTGTTTAGCTCCTCTTTCATTCTGAGGATCTCTTTTGCTTGGATCGCTATGTCGCTTGCTTGACCTCTAGCACCGCCTAGTGGTTGGTGGATCATGATGCGAGCGTGGCTTAGTGCGTAGCGTTTGCCTTTTGTGCCACTTGAGAGCAAAAACGCCCCCATAGAGGCAGCTTGCCCTATACATATAGTAACAACATCAGGACGGATATAGTTCATAGTGTCATAGATCGCCATGCCAGCAGTGACTACTCCCCCTGGTGAGTTTATGTAGAAATAGATATCTTTTTGTGGATCCTCAGCTTCTAAAAATAGCATCTGAGCCACCACCGTAGAGGCAACTGCATCGTTGATCTCGCCACTTAGCATGATGATGCGATCTTTTAGAAGTCTTGAGTAGATGTCATAGCTTCTCTCGCCTCTTGCGGTTTTTTCTACAACATAAGGGATATAGCTCATTTTAGTCTTTCATCTTTGCATCTAGTATGCCACTAAGCACGCGATCCTCGATGATAGACATCTGGATAGCAGGCAGGTAGCCCGATTTTTGGTAGTACTCATAAGCTGACTTTGGATCTTGACCCATCTGCATCGCCTCATAGTAGATAGTTTGCATAACTTCACCCTCTTCAACGCTCACACCTCTATCTTTTGCTAGTGCATCGATGATAAATGTCGCTTTTACGCTCTTTGTAGCCTCATCTCTAAAACTATCTCTTAGCTCATCAAGCTTGCTTCTATCTTCTCTTAGAGCTTTGATCTCATCTTCGCTTAGTGAGCTTGCTTTTTTATTGACTGCTAGATCTATCTCTTGTTCGACTACAAACTCTGGCAGGTCAAACTCAACATTTTGCACAAGTTGCTCTAGTAGTGCAGGCTTTAGATCTTCATTGTAAAGCTTCATAATCGCCTCATGCTCTAGCTGTTTTTTGATCTGAGTTTTTAGGTTCTCAAGGCTTTGATCCTCTTGACCGATGAGGATTTTTTTGGCAAACTCATCATCTATGGCAACACTTTTTTTCTCTTGAATCTTATGCAAGTTTACTTTAAACTCCGCATCTTTGCCAGCTAGTGATGCAGATCCATACTCTTTTGGAAATGTGACTTTTACAACTTTTTCTTCACCTTCGCTCATGCCGATGAGTTGATCCTCAAACCCTGGGATAAACGAGCCACTGCCAAGAACTAGACCATACTCTTTAGCTGCACCACCATCAAAAAGCTCACCATCAATCGAGCCTTCAAAGTCGATAGTCGCCATATCGCCACTTTTTGCAGATCTAGCTTTTTTAAGATCTACGAATTTGCCATGAGCTTCAGCGATCTGCTCTATCCTTGCATCTACTTCCGCGTCTTCAACTTTTGGACGATCAAAGCTTTGAGCTAGCTCTGCATACGCTCCAAGCTTGATCTCTGGACGCATCGCTACTTTTACGCTCACTTCGATCTTGTCATCACTCTTGTCAAACTTAACGATGCTAGGCTCACCCAAAAGTGCCTCCATGGTAACATCTAGCTCTTTTAGCCCAAGATCTAGCACCTCTCTTAGTGTTTCGCTCTCTGCTTCTTGAGCTAGTCTCTCGCCAAACTGTTTTTTGATCACAGCAGTTGGAACTTTGCCTTTTCTAAAGCCTTGAACCGCAACGGTTTTGCTAAGCTCTTTTGCTACTTTTTCGATGTTTTGCTCTACGATTTTTTGTGGGATATTTGCGTCTATTTGTGCGTTTGCACTGTTGATTTTGCTTGTTGTGATCTGCATCAACTTCCTTTTTTGTTTAAATTTTTTCAATCTTACTATAAAATGGCTTTTAGTTTGCTTTACACTTTTTTGGGCTAAGCCAGCTAATGGCAACTATCCACACAACCGCTACATCGATCATCACATCTGCAAAGTTAAATATCGCAAACTCAAAACCGCAGTGCCAATGCACCATATCAACAACACCGCCGTGGATAAAACGGTCATATATATTAGAAGCAGCTGAGCCAAAAAGTATGCCAAATGGTAAAAATAGCTCATACTCCTTTGAGTAGATGAGATAGCCAAAAAGCCCCATGAGCAGAATGATCTGTATATACTTTAGCCACTCATCTAAAAACTCAAACATCGAAAAAGCGACGCCTTTGTTGTAAACAAGTGTCAGATCTAAGCACTGCGAGCTGAAGCGATAACCATCGATAAAGATCCCCTTGATGAGCTGATCTAGCACAAAGATAACTATGGCGACTGCTATAAAAAGAGCTACTTTTTTAGCCATTTAGCTCATTTTCTAAAAGTGCGACAAGCCCACTAAGCTCTGCTTCTAAAAGTGCTCTATCTTTTGCCTCAATAAGCACTCGAAGTAGGTTTTCAGTGCCAGAGTAGCGGATAAGATGCCTAGATCCACTAAGCTCAATCTTTTTAAGTAGCTCATTAAGCCCCGTGATCTGCTCTAGTGGTCTTTTCTTTTTAACTTTTATGTTTACTAGTTTTTGTGGATATAGCTCAAATGCTCTAAGCACCTTAGAGGCTTTTGCTCCACTTTGAAGCATATAGGCAAGCACTTGCAGAGCACAAACAAGTCCATCGCCTGTTTTTGCATAGTCGCTAAAGATGATGTGTCCACTCTGCTCGCCACCGAAGTTTAAGCCCTCATTTTTCATTAACTCAAGTACATTTTTGTCCCCTACACTAGATCTATAAAGTGTCAGATCTAGTGAAGCAAGATAGTCCTCTAACGCCTTGTTGCTCATCACAGTTGCTACGATGCCATCACCTTTTAGCTTAGCGTTTTTCTGCAAAAAGCAAGCCATCGCACCAAGGAGATGATCACCCTCCACCATATCACCAAGCTCATCGACTATCACAACACGATCAGCGTCGCCATCGAGTGCGATGCCTAGATCTGCTCTATATTTTTGCACACTACTAGAGAGATCTTTTGTGTGAAGTGCCCCACACTCGTCATTGATGTTAAACCCATCTGGCTCATCACTAAGCACGATCACCTCAGCTCCAAGCTCCTCAAGCACCGTTGGCCCTACCGCGTACGCCGCACCATTTGCGGTATCAAGCACAAGGCGAAGACCACTTAGGCTTAGCTCTTTTGGAAATGAGTTTTTCAGCTCCACGATATAACGCCCAATCACATCATCGATCCGCTTTGCTTTGCCTATCTTTTTGCCCACCACTTGAGATCTAAGCACCAGTTCGTCATCTGCGTAGATTGCCTCAATCATCTCTTCTGCTTCATGCGAGAGTTTGTCGCCATTTGAGTCAAAAAACTTGATCCCATTGTCGCTAAAGTGGTTGTGTGATGCACTTATCATTATGCCCGCATCACAACGCATATTTTGTGTCAAAAAGGCGATGGCGGGGGTTGGCATGGGGCCAATCTGGATCACATCATAGCCGATGGCGGTTAGTCCGCTAACTATCGCGGTTTCGATCATATAGCCACTTCTGCGGGTATCTTTGCCTACTAAGATCTTGTTGGTTTTAGAATGCCCTTTAAAGTAGATCCCAGCTGCCATAGCCACTCGCATAGCAAGCGGTGCACTCAAAAAACTTCCAGCTTCACCTCTAACACCATCAGTTCCAAATAGCTTCAATATTTACCCCTTTAGTAGCAGTTAGTACGGTATTTTAACTTATTTTAATTATTTTTAAGCTAAAATTCCACACCAAAATTATATAAAACAAGGAATCTTATGGCAAATCATAAGTCATCTGTCAAGAGAATTCGTCAGACTATCAAAAAAACTGAGCGAAATCGCTTTTACAGAACTCGTCTAAAAAACATCACTAAAGATGTAAGAGGTGCGATCGAAGCGGGCAACAAAGAAGAAGCAGAAGCTGCACTAAAAGTTGCAAACCAACAGATCCACAAGTTTGTAAGCAAAGGCATACTCAAAAAAGAGACCGCTGCTAGAAAAGTTAGTCGCCTACACAAAGCTGTAAACTCCCTATAATCAGGCTACAAGATTATGCTAGCCGATAAACTCACTCCGTTTATCAATCGCTACAATGAAATCGGTGAGCTTCTAAGCTCGCCTGAGATCGCTACTGATATCAAAAAGATGACCGCACTCTCAAAAGAGCGATCAGATCTTGAAGAGATCGTAGAAAAAGCGACTCTATATAAAGAGACGCTTGAGCAGATTAGTGACGCTAAAGAGATGCTACTAGATAAAGAGATGGCGGAGATGGCAAAAGAGGAGCTTAGAGAGCTTGAGATCAAGATCCCACTCCTAGAAGATGAGATCAAGCTTCTTTTGATCCCGCAAGATCCAAACGATGCACGCAACATTATAGTTGAGCTTAGAGCGGGTGCGGGCGGAGATGAAGCAGCGATCTTTGTGGGTGATCTCTTTGGTGCTTACACTCGCTATGCTGATCTAAAAGGGTGGAAGATAGAGCTTCTTAGCTCAAGCCCATCTGATATGGGTGGCTTTAAAGAGGTGATCGCACTCATAAAAGGTGAGAAAGTTTATAGCAAACTCAAGTTCGAGGGCGGAACTCACAGGGTGCAACGCGTCCCAGCTACCGAGTCGCAAGGTAGAGTTCATACATCTGCTATCACCGTGGCTATCATGCCTGAAGTTGATGATGTTGAGGTTGTTATAAACGAAAATGATCTAAAGATCGATGTTATGCGATCATCAGGTTGTGGCGGGCAGAGTGTAAACACTACCGACTCCGCGGTTCGTATCACTCACTTGCCAACAGGTATAGTGGTGACAAACCAAGATCAAAAGTCTCAGCACAAAAACAAAGAAAAAGCTATGAAAGTGCTAAAAGCAAGACTCTATGACATAGAGATGCAAGAGGCGATGGCAAAAGATAGTGCCTCAAGAGCAGCTCAAGTGGGCACGGGAGATCGAAGCGGGCGGATCCGTACATACAACTACCCGCAAAACCGCCTAAGCGATCACCGCATCGGGCTTACTCTATATAGTTTAGAGGAGATTATGCAAGGTGGGCTTTTTGATCAGATCGTAGAGCCACTCATCGCTGATCATCAAGCTAGAGTTGTTGAAGCAGCAGGGCTTTAACGGCTCTTTAGAAGATCTACAAACCTTTCACACTCATCTTGCAAGTGAGCTAGATCTTTAGAGTTGTCGATCACCCAAGTGGCAAGAGCTTTTTTCTTCTCTATATCCATTTGTGACTCTATACGCCCTAGAGCCTCTTCTTTACTAAAACCATCTCGTTTCATAAGTCTAGCAAGCTGTAACTCTTTGGGTGCATAGACGACGACGCTCTCTTTGATGTCGTAGTTTTTTGTCTCAAAAAATAGCGGTATATCGATGATGTAAGCAAAGCCAAGTTTGTCTTGCTTGATCGACTCTTTGGTTATGGCATCTTTGATCTTTGGGTGCAGGTACTCTTCTAGTGCTCTTTTTTTGCTTGCATCTGCAAAGATAAGCTTACCAAGGCTAGATCTCAAAACCTTAGATCCATCTACAAACTCGCTCCCAAAGTGCTCTTTGACCCACTCATGTGACTCATCTAGTATGCGGTGTGAGATCTCATCAGCATCAATGATGCGAAGACCATTTAGCTTTAAAAGTGAGCAGACAGTGCTTTTGCCTACTGCGATCCCACCTGTGAGTGCGATAGCTCTCTCAAACGCCATCAGTTTTTAAAATACCCTAAGTACTCTTTTCTTATATAGTTACCAACCGCAAACGCAGCTCTATGCAGATCGCTGTTGTAGTACTCCAAGCCATCTAGCAGATCCGCACGGTGCAGTATGATGTCCGCTGTTGGGTGGTACTCTTTTGATGCCAAAAGTGCGGTTTTTTCACCACCAATATAAAATGGCATAATGATCTTAAAGCTCTTAGCAAGCAGGCTTAGCATCTCTTTGTTTGAGCTAACATCATCTAGGTTTAGATTGTTTAGAACCAAAAGAGCGTCGCTATTTAGTACTCTATTGGTATGAGCTAGCATCGCCTCGCTTATGCCAAGATCACTTATGATTACATCAAAGCCCGCATCTACGCTACTTAGAGCCTCTAGTGATGGATCTATGGAGGTGCATGCTACACCTTTATGCTTTTGCACCTCTTTTTCTAGCTTACTTGCATCTTTGCTTATGATAAGTACTCTTTTTGGATCTTTGTTTGTGCAGAGAGCTGTGTGGATTAGCATCTCGTTTTGTATAAATTTTCTCATTGACTAGCCTAGTTTTTGTGCGATTTTAACATTTATATATTTATATAAACCATAGTTGCCAATATACTATCCATTTGTAAGCTTCGTGTTACTTATTTGGACACTATGAGATGTTACTTTTTGTCTATAAACTTAGCAGTTGTTATCACATTTAGTCATTAACGCTTATTGTGGTATCATATTTTAGCTTTATATAAAAGGATATTATATGTCAATCTCAAGAAGAGATCTACTTGCACTATCTGCCCTAGGCGTGGCATCTGCATCACTTGAAGCAGCGACTCCAAGCCCTAGCAAAGGTTCATCATACCCATCGATAGATTTTGACGCACAACTGCCAAAGAAGAAGGCGACTCGAGTCGTTGTCGTAGGCGGAGGGTGGTCTGGTCTGTCGATTGCTAAAAACATCAGAGCCTACTCTCCACAAGCTGAGGTTATACTTGTAGAGCAGAGATCACACTTTATGTCATGCCCTGTTAGTAACTTGTGGCTAGTTGATGAGGTTAGCTTAGAGTACCTTACTCACGACTACTTTCAAGCAGCTAGAAGCTATGGCTACACCTACTTTCAGGCAACCGCCATCGATGTGGACAAAGCAAAGCAGATCCTCTACACAAGCAATGGTAAGATCGCTTATGATTACCTTGTACTATCGCCTGGGATTGAGTATGACTACTCCAAATGGACAAGTGATCCTGTGCTTGAGCAGAGGCTTCGCAGAGAGTATCCAGCAGGTTTTATCCCTGGGAGCGAGCATATCACACTCAAAAATAAGCTCAAAAACTTTAAGGGTGGCAACTTTATACTAACAGTGCCATCTGGCAACTACCGATGCCTGCCAGCTCCATATGAGAGAGCGTGTATCATCGCGGCATACTTTAGACAAAAAAAGATCAAAGGCAAGGTGATACTCTTTGATGCAAACCCAGATATCACTATAAAAGCAGCAGGTTTTCATAGTGCGTTTAAAGAGATCCACAAAGAGTATATAGAGTATGTCCCAAGTGCTGCTATTACGGGTATAGATCTAGATGCTAAAGTGATCTCAACAGAGTTTGATGAGTATGAGTTTGCCGACGCTGCTCTTTATCCACCTGTTAGAGGTGCTAGCATACTAGAGAAGATGGGACTTGCAAGAGATGCCAAAAATAAGCAAGAAGCTTACATAGATGAGCTTACTTATGAGGCAAAAGGTGCTAAAAATATCTTTATAGCAGGTGATGCTAGACCGATGGGCTTCTCAAAGTCAGGTAACACCGCAAACACAGAGGGGCAGTATGTGGCAAGCATCGTTGCAACCCACATAAACAACACTCCTCAGCTAAAATGGGAGCCACCAACCACACTATGCTTCTCTGTTGTGGACACAAAGCCAAGCAAAGCGATCTATGTTCTTACTCAGTATTCGTATGATCACGCGAGTGAGACTTTTGACTTTGCGGGGACTGTTTATGATGAGGATTGGCACCATACGGGTGCGAAAAATGCCGCCTCTATTATAGATTGGGCGGACTCGCTCTATGCAGATATGTTTGGAGATAGCCACTAGGGTAGTACGGCGTAGCCCGTACTATTACTTTAGATTAAGCTTATTACTATTATAATTACATCTAATTTTAATTATTAGGATACCTTTTATGAATTATGATAAAGTAAGAAGTACTTGTAGAGTTATCAGACTTGTAGTAGGTTTAGCTCTTATAACTGCTGGGTTTATCTTAGAAAATCCATGGTTTTATCTGGGGATTATCCCTATTATTGCATCGATTGCAAACTTCTGTCCGCTTTGCATCATCACAAAAAAGTGTAGCATAAAGTAGAGCCTAGCAAATGTCTGGCTTCATAGCTCGTCGTTAAAACTACTTGATTTACAATGAGTAAACCTGCATAGTTTTGTCTAGATCTATCTTGCCATACAAGCTGCTAGACCCAAGATTGCTTAATTGGTGGAGTAATAAACTTTTCAGTCTCGCATAATAACCTCTTAGATATAATTTCACCACTTTTACCACAATTTGGAGCCACAATATGAGTCAGATCAGCTATAAAGATGCGGGTGTAGATATAGACGCAGGCAATAGTTTTGTTGAGAGGATCAAACCCTTTGTTAGACAAACAAGTCGCGATGGTGTTATGGGCGGGATCGGATCTTTTGCAGGTGCATTTGCACTGCCAAGTGGCTACAAAGAGCCTGTACTACTAGCTGCGACTGATGGAGTTGGCACAAAGCTAAAACTCTCTATCGACTCAGCTAGACATGGAAGTGTTGGTATAGATCTAGTCGCAATGTGTGTCAATGATCTTATCTGCAACTTTGGTGAGCCACTATTTTTCTTAGACTACTACGCTACTGGCAAGTTAGATATCGATGCAGCAACGAGTGTTGTAGAGGGGATCGCAAAGGGGTGCATCGAGGCGGAGTGTGCCCTTATAGGTGGCGAGACTGCAGAGATGCCTGGAATGTATAGCGGTAAAGATTATGATCTAGCTGGTTTTGCAGTGGGGATCGCTGAGAGAAGCGAAATGGATAGATCTAGTATGGTAGAGGAGGGCGATATTTTGGTTGCACTTCCAAGCTCTGGGCTACACTCAAATGGTTACTCGCTAGCTAGAAGAGTGCTTTTTGGTGAGATGGGTATGAGTTTTGATGATGAGTTTGAGGGCAAAAAGCTTATAGATCTACTGCTTGAGCCAACTCGCATATATGTTAAAACTTTCAAATCTCTAAAGAAAAGTATAGTTGCCTTAGCCCATATCACAGGTGGTGGTATAGTAGAGAACCTTCCGCGAGTGCTTCCAGAGGGACTTTATGCTGAGGTGAAAAGCTCATCTATAAGAGTTCTTTCCATCTTCGAGCTTATGAGTAAGCATATAGATAGAGCAGAGATGTTTAGAGCGTTTAATATGGGCGTGGGAATGGTGCTTGTTGTAAAGGCGAAAGATGTCGATGAGGTACTAAAAAATAGTGATGGTTATGTTATAGGAACCATTAAAAGTGGTACAAAACGCGTAGAGATGATCTAGATCATCTTTTAAATGGTAGCTAGAAGCTACCATTTATACATTTACTCACCGCTAGCAGCAAGTTTTGGGATCATCTCCATAGCCTCTTTTACATTTAGCATATCTTCAAAAAGATCTGGATCGATTGGTTTTTTGTCTGTTCCACCATACAGTGCAAGAGTCATATCCATAGTGATAAGGTAGCGTCTGCCATCACCATACTCAACTAAAACTACACGACATGGCATAAAACCGCCATAGTATCTTGAGTGGTTGAACATTTTTTTAGCAACAGTTAGTGAGCAAAACTCTGCTATACGAGCGTGAACAACATCATTTGGTCCACCATCGATTCTGAACATATTTTTCTCACCCACATACATCATGTTGTACTCTTCAGCGTAGTCTTTCATAGCGTCAAATACATCTTGTTCGTCTAGATCTTCTTTTACTGGAAACTCTAGCATCATAGCTTGAGCAGGATCTCCATACTCGCCAATAGTACCCATCATCTTGGCGTAAGCTTCTTGCGTTTCAGAACTAAAGCCCATAAATGTCATACCCATTTTCATCATGGTACAACCACTAAACATAACAGCCATTAGAGCAGCCGACGCTGCCAAAGTTAGCTTTCTTAACATAATCTCTCCCTTTTAGTAAATCGTGATATTTCTATCACAAACCAATAGTAATTATAACACATAAATCTAAGATTTTTCTGAAAAAACGGCATATGGGCATAGGCTTCAAAGCACTTTGTGTAGGGGATTTTGCAGGGGTTTGTTACTGAATAATAAAAGGTTATATCTTGAGCAAAAGCTCTATAAAAATCGCGATACCAAAAAGGTATCACGAAGCGTTTTAAAACGCGTAGTTTAACTGAATGCTTACACCAGTTTCTGAGTGTTTAACTTCTGCTTCACTACCCATAAGGATTGGCATAGTTTTTTTCTTGCTAAGTCCTTGAACTACTGCAAGATCTACTGAAACCATATCTGTAAAGTTGTATGTTCCACCCACAGTGATGTGTGACTCTTGAGTTCCTGGGAAACCTAGAGCGTTGAACATATTTGTAAGACCTGGACCAAACATACCATTATCTAGTGCTAGGTTTTTGCCACTGTTATCTCTTACAGCACTTTTAGCATACTCATAACCAACTCTAAGAGCCCAACTCTCATCTGCGTACTCATAACCTAGAGCAAATACATTTTGATCTCTCCAACCAAAATCTTTGTAAGTCTCTGCATCTTCCCAGTAGATGCGTTTATAGTCAAGTGCGATAGTGTGACCATCGATGCTATAACTTGCACCAAAGCCTAGTTCAGCAGGTGAAGATATTTTTGTGTTGTTGTATGCTGCACCCATCGCACCAATTGCGTTTACTAGTACATCTTGAATGTCAGCTTTGATTTTAGATTTGTAAACTGCACCAACAGATAGCTCGTCCATTTTGTAAGCCACACCAAGGTTATAACCAATTCTAACATCATCAGCTACACCTGAACCAACTTGACCACCGCCCATGCCAGTAGAGTCGTAGTTGATATCTAGTGATGTGTATTGAATGATTGGGGTTACACCGATAGAAAATCCATCAGTAGTGTAAGCAATTGGCACACCAAACTGCATATTTTGTAGAGCAGTTCTCATGTTCATATGTGTGTCGTAGTCTCTATAATCAACACCTAGACCACCAGTACCCCACATACCAACACCGATGTACCAGTTATCATCAAGCTTGCTAGCCATAGAAACTGAAGGTACTACGAAGAAGTCAGCATCGCTCTTCTCTTGAACTCCACCAGTTCCTGCCATTCCATCAGCTTTGTACTTGATCTGTGGCATAAATAGTGTACCACCGATTGAGAACTCATTATCTTTTTTGATAGTAGTGATATTTGCTGGGTTTGCTAGAGCTGACTCTGCACCATGACCTACACCGATACCTGCTCCACCCATACCAAGTGCTTTTGCACCAACACCTATCATAGTAGAACCATTTGTCGCAAATGCACTAGTTGCACCAAGGGCTACTACCGCGGCAAATGCCAATCTTATCGTCTTATTCATACTTCTCTCCTGTTTTAGTAATGACAGCACCATTATAGAAAACCAAACTTAACTGTAAATTAAACAAAAAGTAAACAGAGTATAACTTTTTTCTATAATAGTATGCCCTTTATAGAAGCCTGAGTGATAATAGTAGTATAAAACTTAACTAGCAGTGCTATTTCTAGGGTTTTTAGCAAAAAGTTTTGAAAATATAAAAATGTGAGAAATTTATCACGATATTACTATTTGTAACAGATTTGCTCATAACTTGACAATATTGTGTAGTTTGATCTATAATTTTTAAAAACCATATATAAAGGATTAGTAGTGGCAGATGAGTACTTTGCAAGCAGACAAGAGAAGATCTTAGAGTATAAAAACTATTTGGATAAACATAATGTTGTACTTGATAAGACAAACAAGATTTTTTTAGATCTTATACTAAACATATTGCAGTTTTTGGGTAGTGCTAAAGCAGATATGCTAGATGAGCAGTGTGAATATAATATAAAAACGATGAGAGGTGAGTTTGAAAAAGTGATAGACTCCACTCATGTAGATGAGAAATCACAAGCAGTGCTTTTGACATTTTTTTTACGAATTGCTCATGAGATGAAGATCAAATATGGTGAGATAGAAAATGAACACTTTCGAGATCTACACACCAGAATGACATCTAAAGATTTTAAATACCCTTCTTATATAGATCACCAAAAGCATTTTGCGTTAGAGAAGTTGCCAGAAAATATCAAACGAATGCAGTATTTTGGAGGGTAACAATGGGTTGGACATGTCAATATGATGTAAAAGGGTACTGTAAACTGCTTAAGCAGGATTGCAAACCTGGGCTACTTAAAGGGTGTATACTAGGTGGGAGTGGCTATGTTTTTAGTACAGGAAGCTACGAAGATGACAAAAAGGCTAAAGAGGCGAAAGAGGATCAAGAAGAGATCAACTTTGCCGAGTTAGCCAAAAGTAATTAGATAAGAGTACTAAATAGGTAGCACTCTTATCTTAGTTGAGAGCTTCTCTTTTAGAGTAGCTTCGATCGCATAGAGTGTTCCTGTTGAGCTACTTGCACAACCGTTACATGCACCAAGGTAGCGGATATATACATCGATATAATCAGGTGATGGTTTAACATCGATCACTTCCATATTTCCACCATCCATTATAAGAAACTGTCTTACACTCTCATCTATAACGGCGTCGATTGCCTTGATCTGCCCAACTAGCGTCATCTGCTCAAAGCTTGCTTGTCCGCCTGCATCTGCTACGGCTTTGAGTCTCTCCTCTTCCATCTCGCGTCTTGTGTCAGCTAAGATATCAACAAGGTAATACTCACGCTGTTCATGCCCACCAGGGCGGATACAGCTTTTGCAAAAACCACCCGCTTTGGTGTAGTCAGTGATCTGCTCAACTGTGGTTAGATCATTTAGTCTGATCACCTCTTGAATAGTCTTGAGGCTCACCCTTGCACACTCACAGACGATGATCTCCTCTTCAAAGCTTCCCTCATCTACGCCAAGATATAGCCCCGCAGCTTTTTTGATGACATCATACGCCATAACTGAGCAGTGCATCTTTTGCGGTGGTACTGCTGGGATCTCTGGCGAGTCACGAAGTGCAAACTCCACATCTATGTTAGTGATCTTGACTGCTTCTTGTACAGTTTTGCCGATGCAAAGCTCTGTCATAACATCTGAGCTTGCTATCGCAGTTCCACACCCAAAGCTTTTGAACTTTGAGTCTATAATGATGTCAGTTTTTGGATCAACTTCCCAGTATAGTCTAACAGCATCACCACAGCTCTCTGCTCCAAAGTCCGCAACTATGAGTTTGTTGCCATTTTGATTAACTTGTTCCTCGGTGATCTCACCTTGGTGAGTTGGGTTGTTCATTCTTGTGGTTACTTTGTTTGAGTAGGCGTCCCACAAAGACGCCCCTAAAAGATCATTTTTTGCCATAATATTTTCCTATTAGTGATGTAGTTCGCAAGCTTTTGACTCGCCACCAGGGGTTGGCCCTACTTTTGCGTAAGAACTAGAGATGCTTCTAAGTCTTGTAACTGCTTTTGTAAAAGCATCAATAGCGACATCGATCTCAAGATCTGTTGTAAAACGGCTAAGAGAGAGACGAATCCCTGTGTGAGCTAGCTCGTTATCTGCTCCAATAGCTAGCATAACAGTGTTGGCTTGTAAGTCTTCACTCGCACAAGCTGAACCCGTAGCTGCACCGATGCTGTTGTTGTTTAGATCCCATAGCATTCCCTCGCCCTCGACACCGCGGATAGAGATGAGTATGGTGTTTGGTGTGCGGTTTGCTCGATCGCCCACTACAAGAGTGTCGCTGATCTTAGAGATCGCATCTTCTAGTCTATCGCGTTTAGCTCTAATGCTTGCCATTTTAGACTCTATGTCGGTTGTAGCAAGCTCTATGGCTTTGCCCATACCGATGATGAGTGGAACATTTAGCGTCCCGCTTCGTCTGCCATTCATCTGCTCACCACCATGAAGTAGTGGAGTGAGTTTTTGCGAGTTGCGTATATAGAGTGCACCGACCCCTTTTGGCCCATGAAATTTGTGTGCTGACATAGACAAAAAGTCCACATGCACATCTTGTAGATCTACGGGGATTTTACCTACTGCTTGCACCGCGTCAGTATGAAAAAGTACACCTTTTTCACGGCAGATCTCACCGATCTCTTTTATGGGAAAGATCATTCCTGTCTCATTTGATGCCCACATAATCGATACTAGGGCGGTTTTGTCAGTTATGAAGCTTTTGAGTGTTTTTGCCTCCACGATCCCTTGTGAGTTTACAGGCAAGTAGGTTACTTTTACCCCCTCATCTTCGAGAGCTTTGCACACCGCAAGTACCGATGGGTGCTCTACTTCGCTTGTTACTATGTGGTTTTTATCACCATGCTTGATGAGGTCTCTATAAACTGACTTTAGCACCCAGTTGTTAGACTCTGTCGCACAAGAGGTAAATATAATATCATCATCATCGCTCGCGTTGATCGCCTTATAAACACGATCTACCGCCTTAGCGAGTGCTTTATGAGTAGAGGTGCCAAACTTATGGAGTGAGTTTGGGTTACCATAGTACTGGCTAAAATAGGGTAGCATCTCCTCTAAAACTAGAGGATCTACCATAGTTGTAGCGTTATTGTCCAAATAAATCTGCATCTTCAACCTTTAATCAGACTATTTTTGTCTTGTTTTAAATTAGTTGTAATAATATTAGCTTTGTTATTATGAAAAGCTTAAGTAAACGCGATATTATAGCTTGATTAAGGTTTGTTTTTGATCTAAATCAACTTAAATTCACCCACCTTTAGATCTGCTACACTATACGCTCCAAAACTCTGTCTGTGCAAAGCTACTACTCTGTTGCCAAGGGCTGCAAACATTCGTTTTACTTGATGGTACCTGCCCTCTACTATCTCAAGCTCTGCTGTGTGAGTGCCTAAAACGCTTAGTTTTGCAGGTAGCAGAGGAGCTTTTTCGCCACGAAGTAGTAGATCTCCGCTTGCAAATATAGTAGCCTCATCACCTCTTAGTGGATCTGCTAGAGTGACTAGGTAGATCTTTGGAGTGAGTGTTTTGGGGCTACTTAGGCGGTGGATAAGAAGCCCATCATCGGTGATGATGATAGCTCCTGTGGTGTCAGAGTCGAGCCTACCAACGGTGCTTAGCTTTGGGTTTCGCCTCTGCCACCTTGAGGGAAGTAGCTCATAGATGAGTCTTCCAGCATCGCTATGCGAGCAGATGAAGCCCTTTGGTTTGTGCATTAGTATCGTTAGGCTTAGTGGATCTAGTTTTTCGCCATCTAGCGTAGTGTGAGCGTGTGAGATCTTTTGTGATGAAGAGGTTATCTTTTCATTATTATATAGAAGCTCACTGTGTGTCAAAAACTCCTTTGTTTGGCTACGGGTGGTGTAACCGAGGTTTGATAGTAGTGCATCGACTCTTTTTAGGCTCATAAAGGCAACTTTATCATTTTTTGGCTAAAATTGCGATATTAGAGCAACTTAAAGAGGTTAAAACAATGGGTCAAACGATAACCGAGAAGATATTTTCAGATCATGTGGGTAGAGAGGTTTATGCGGGCGAGATAGTGAGATCTCCTATCGATATGGTCATAGGTAACGACATAACAACTCCCATCTCGATCAAAGCTTTTGAGGACGCAGGTGCTACAAAACTAGCAAATCCTGATGGCTTCTCCATAGTCCTAGATCACTTCATACCAGCTAAGGATATAGCAAGTGCCAACCAAGCACGCATCAGTCGTGACTTTGCAAAAAAGCATGCGATGAAGCACTTTTTTGATGAGAAAGATATGGGTATAGAGCATGCACTTCTACCTGAAAAGGGGCTTGTAGTCCCAGGTGATGTGATCATAGGTGCAGATAGTCACACCTGTACGCACGGGGCTTTGGGGGCATTTTCAACAGGTATGGGATCAACAGATCTAGCTTTTGCGATGGTAACGGGTGGTAACTGGTTTAAAGTACCAGAGTCGATCAAGGTGGAGCTTAGCGGTAAGCCAGCTAGCCACATAACAGGTAAAGATATCATACTTGAGATCATTCGCCTCATAGGGGTTGATGGGGCACTCTACCAGGCACTAGAGTTTAGTGGCAGTACCATCGCTCACCTTAGTATGGACGATAGGTTTTCTATGTGTAACATGGCGATCGAGGCGGGTGCAAAGAGTGGGATCGTCGCAGTAGATGAGATCACAAAGCAGTTTTTAGCAGATAAAGATCTTGCACGCGAGCCAAAGATATTTTACTCTGATGATGATGCAAAATATGCTCAGATCTTACATATAGAAGTAGATAAACTTGATCCTGTCATCGCCTATCCATATCTGCCATCAAATGGACATAGCGTTACTCAAGCGGTCAAAGATCGCATCAAGATAGATCAAGCGTTCATTGGGAGCTGTACAAATGGACGCCTCTCAGATCTAAAGGTGGCAGCTGAGATACTAAAGGGCAAGAGAGTTCATGAAGATGTGAGGCTTATAGTTACCCCAGGTACTCAAAAGATCCTAAGAGAGGCTACAAAACTAGGTTACATAGACATTATCGTAGATGCGGGCGGAGTGGTCTCAAACCCAACTTGTGGAGCGTGTCTGGGCGGTTATATGGGCATACTAGGTGATGAAGAGGTAGCAGTTGCAACGACAAACCGTAACTTTGTAGGGCGAATGGGTTCAAGAAGCTCAAAAGTTTATCTTGCAAACTCAGCAGTTGCGGCGATATCGGCGATCGAAGGATATATAAGCGATCCAAGGTAAAATCAGAATTTATACTTATATTAAGAGATAGTTTGTTAAAATTATGACACTTTTTAACAAGATAAAATCAAGAGGAAAAATGATGAAAAAACTGCTTTTTGTTCCAGCACTTCTACTTAGTGCGAGTCTGCTAGCAAGCGAATATAACTACGAGATCACCCCACAGATCGGCTTTAACCTAGCTGAGGGTAACTTAGATCTAAAAAACCAGATGTTAGGCGGAGTAGCACTCCAATACAACGGTTTTGACTCATACTTTGCACCTGAGCTTAGCTACTTATATACAAGAACAAGATATGAAGGCTTTGATGATAAGATCAAAACTGATATCAACAGAGTAGCACTAAATGCTGTGCATGAGTTTGAGAGTGTTGGCTCATTTGTGCCACTCTTTAAGATCGGTGCAGGTTATGAGACTATTAGTAAGCATGAAAAAGGCAACACCGATAGCGTCTTTTTTGATGCAGGAGTTGGTGCAAAGGTACTAGTAGCTGAAAACCTAGCACTAAAGCTAGAGACTATCTATATGATCAAAGATAATGATCGTAGATGGGATAACAACCTTGCGATACTTGCGGGGCTTAGCTACGCTTTTGGTGCAAAAGAGAAACCTGCTCCTGTGGTAGTAGAGGAGACTCCGCCACCGCCACCGCCACCAGCTCCAGTAGCAGTACCAAAGCCTACTCCAGCACCAGCTGTTGTGGTGGATGGCGATGATGATGGCGATGGAGTACTAAACTCTGTGGATAAGTGCCCAAATACGCCAATAGGTCACAAAGTAGATGCAGATGGTTGCTCTGTGCTTGTAAACTTGCAAGTAAACTTTGCATTTGACTCCTATAAGGTTGAGGGATCTTATATGCCTCGTATCAAAGAGTTTGCGGACTTTATGAAGTCTATGCCAGAGTATGATGCAAAGATCGTAGGTCACACAGATGGCAGAGGTAGCAGAGCATATAACCAAAAACTCTCTGAAAATAGAGCAAATGCGGTAAAAGATCTCATCGTTAGTGAGGGCGTTGAGTCATCAAGAGTTAGCTCAAGCGGAATGGGCAAAGATGCACCAATCGCTACAAATGACACCGCAGAGGGAAGAGCTGAAAATAGACGCATAGAAGCAGAGCTTAAGCGAAAGTAAGTGTTAGATCTTCCTTGCGTCATATTTGCAGGGGGTAAGTCATCGAGAATGGGAGAGGATAAATCACTTCTCCCATTTGGTGAGTTTGCCACACTTACACAGTTTCTGCTTCACAAATTAACCCCCATTTTCTCCACCATCTACATATCTTGCAAAGACAGATCTAAGTTTAGTTTTGAAGCAAGCTTCATTGAAGATGATACCTCGTTTGATACCTACGCCCCAACAGTTGCCTTTTATACCATACTCAATACCATAAAAGATGAGCGATTTTTCGCCATAAGCGTCGATACTCCCTTTATAACTGATGATATCATAAAGGCTCTTGATCGCTCTGATCGAAGCGGGAGTTTTGATGCTAGCGTAGCAAAAAGTGGGGATCAGCTAGAGCCACTTTGTGGGATCTACCATGCGAGCTTAAAGCGTAGCTTTTTGAGTATGCTACAAAACGAGGATCACAAGCTTATGAAGATGCTTCAGAGTAGATCTCTAAATGTGGTTGAGTTTGAGAGTAGCGAGGCGTTTTTAAACCTAAACCACCCTAAAGAGTACCAAGAGGCGTTAAAGCTTTTGTGTTATAATCAAACAAATAAATAGTAAAGAGCGAGCATGAACCTAACGCACTTAGATGAGAAAGATAGACCAAAAATGGTCGATGTGAGTGAAAAAAATGAGACAACTAGAGTAGCAGTTGCTAGTGGTGTGATCGCTGTGGGCAAAGAGGCGTTTGATGCGGTAGTAGCAAACAAGACCAAAAAAGGTCCAGTGCTTCAAACCGCTGTTATAGCTGCGATTATGGGAGTTAAAAAGACAAGTGATCTCATACCGATGTGCCACCCGCTAAACCTAAGTGGTATAAACTGCGACATCGAAGAAGATGAGGCAAAGTGCGAGTTTAAGCTCATAGTTACTGCTAAGCTAAAGGGGCAAACTGGCGTGGAGATGGAGGCACTAACAGGAGTGAGTGTAGGGCTACTAACCATCTACGATATGCTAAAAGCGATCGATAAGTCGATGGTGATAAAAGAGATCCAGCTAGAGCAAAAAAGTGGAGGCAAAAGTGGAGACTTTAGAAGATAAAAAGCTAGAGCTTAGCTACCCTTGCAGTTGGTCATATAGAGTGATCTCTACTAAAAGTAGTCTCATAGAGTGTGCAGTTGAGCAGATACTAGGAGAAAGGGAGTGTAGTCTTGTCCACTCCAATAGCTCAAGTGGTGGCAAGTATGTGAGTATGAACCTTGAGCTACTTGTGCATAGTGATGATGATCGTGAAGTGATTTTTGAGGAGCTTAAAAAGCACAAAGATATAAAGATGGTTTTATAAGGAGCGGTTATGAGAAGTATAGAGGAGTTGAGACTTATTAGCTCGGGGTTACTTGAGCAAAAAAGCGGTGTTATAGTGGGTGAGCTTAGAGAGCTTTTGGCTCAAAAAGAGCAGTTAGATAGACTCATAGAGAAGAAGAGATCGGAGCTTCAAGAGGCAAAATATGGCGTCTTTAGTGAGCTTGAAGCTACTATAACAGATGAGAGTGAGCTAGCAAGTTTGCATAAGATCAAGCTTGAGTCGATAGATCTTTATGATGTGCTAAATGAGATGATCGAGAGTGCTATCATCGTAGCACTAGAGAGATCACAAGATGCGGAGCTTGAGGAGATGATCGAGGAGAGCATACGAGATCTAACATATGAGACCATCATCGGTGAGACGCTAAGCACACTTAGAGTGCGTAAAATCCTCTCAACCATACTTCAAACAAGTGTCGAGGTGGCGGAGGCGACGCCAAATCAGCTAGAGCGGATCTTAGAGCCGACCATTAGAGGTATGCGTCAAGCTCTTTTTGATGCTATTAGACGCTTTAAGCAACGACTCGCGTTTATGCCACTAGAAGCAAAACATATACTCATAAAAGATTATGACACAATCGTGCAAGATCTCTCGCAAAGCGATGTTCTCTTTTCGCAAGTGGTGCAGGGTGTTGCAAATAAGAGTGATCTCTATACTAAAAGATCTCTACTTGCTATCAACAAAAAGATGCACTATGATCTGCTAGAGCTTTTGGAGCTATCAAAAGAGACTGTGGTTGTGATGAAAAACCGCTTTTCTGACTTTGCAAAGAGTGCTGCAAAAAAGGCGGACTATGCACTCAACTCCTCAACCGCAAATGAGGCAAAAAAGCTAGGCATCGAGGCTTACTCAAAGGCAAAAGCGACACTTGCCACAGCTATAAAGAGTGCTAAAAACCGCATAGAGAGATAGCAGTTGCCACAAGAGTATGAGAGCCAAAAGCTATTTTACATAGGTAAAGAGGGGTCTGGCAAACCGCTTGTTTATAAGAGTAGCGATCTGCTAACGCACGCTGCGATCATCGGTATGACAGGTAGTGGTAAAACAGGGCTTGGGATAACTCTGCTTGAAGAGGCGACGATAGATAATATACCCTCCATCATTATAGATCCAAAAGGCGATATGACAAACTTGATGCTAGCTTTTGAGCATATGAGTGCAGATGAGTTTTTGCCATGGATAGATGCGAGCGAGGCGGAGGGGGCGGGTGTGAGCAGAGTAGATCTAGCAAGCAAGTACGCCAAAATGTGGCGAGACGGACTAGTGCGAGATCATCAGAGCTTAGAGCGAGTGGCGAAGTACAGACAAGGTGCGGACTTTACCATCTATACCCCAGCAAGCAGTACGGGTGTGAAGGTTTCAGTGCTCTCAAGCTTCAAAGCTCCACCGCTAGAAGTTATGCAAGATAGTGAGCTTCTAACTACGCTTGTTGGCTCATTTACGGGATCTATATTTGCACTTTTGGGTGAAAAATATGCTCAGAGTAGCAAAGAGGCGGTGCTACTAAATAGTATATTTATGCACCACTTTAGCAGACAAGAAGATCTTAGCTTAGATCTTCTTGTAAGAGAGGTGCTAGATCCGCCGTTTGTGCGGGTAGGGGCGTTTGATCTTGAGACATTTTTTGCTAGGAGTGATAGACTAAAGTTCTCACTAAAGCTAAATGCACTCATAGCAAACCCCGCTTTTAGCTCGTGGATAGATGGAGTGAGTTTAGATATAGCTGATCTGCTCGATAGATCTAGCCTTAAGGCAAAAGTAAATATATTTAGCATAGCTCATCTAAATGATGCAGAGCGAATGTTTTTTGTAACCATTTTGCTAAATGAGATAATAGCGTGGATAAGGCGTCAAGAGGGGAGTAGCTCGCTAAGGGCACTGCTTTATATGGACGAGATCTTTGGCTACTTTCCACCATCTGCAAATCCGCCATCAAAAGAGCCGATGCTCACACTTCTAAAGCAGGCTAGAGCGTTTGGCGTGGGTGTAGTGCTATCAACCCAAAACCCCGTAGATATCGACTATAAGGGGCTTTCTAACATTGGGACTTGGTTTATAGGAAGGCTTCAAACTAAGCAAGATATAGCTCGTGTGATCGATGGGTTAAGTAGTGCGGGTGGCACGCTAGATAGAGCTACGATCGCGGATCTGATAGCAAGCCTTAAAAAACGCCACTTCATACTAAAGAGTGCTAGTAGCAGTGAGCTTAAAGTATTTGAGACACGCTGGGCTATGTCATACTTAAGAGGCCCTATCTCACAAGATGGGATCTCAAGTCTGATGAGCCAGAAGAGACTAACGCTAGATCTAGGATCAAAACAGAGTAGTAAAAGTAGCCTCAAGCCAATAGTTGCACCGATGCTAGAGGAGCGTTATGTTGCACAAGATGAGGATCAGTTCTTGCAAGGCTACCTTGAAGCGGAGGCAAAAGTTCGTTTTGTAAATAAAAACATCGACACAAGCGAAGATGTAAAGATGGCTTACTACTTAAGAGATGATCTAAAAGGTATCGATTTTAACGACTTTGAAGAGGGTTTTGGTAGGGGCGAGACGAGTTTTGGGGGTAAAAACTACTATGATCTACCAACTTTTGTGCAAAACGATCGAGATTTAAAGGCTCTTTTGCGTGAGTTTAGCGACTATTTGTATAGGCAAAAACGGCTTAGTCTGTATAAAATCGATGCACTAAAACTTAGCTCATACGAGGGCGAGTCACTAAGTGAGTTTAGACTAAGGGTAGAGGATCGCTTACGCGAGATGGCAGATGAGAGCATCGCAAGGCTTAGGCAGAGGTTTGAGAGAGATAACAACGCACTTGAAGCGAAGCTTGCTAGGCTTGAGGAGAGGCTAAGTGGGGCAGAGGCAAAGGCGAGTGTTTCAAAGACCGATGCACTCATAAGTATAGGATCTTCGCTTTTGGGAGCACTCTTTGGATCAAAAGTGAGTGCCTCTAAGGTAGCAACTGGAGCTAAGAGTGCAAACAAGCTTCTAAGGGGATCTGATCAGGTAAAGCTTTTAGAGAGTGACATAAAACAGCTACTTAGCGAGCAAGATAGGCTTAGATCTAGCTTTGAAGATGAGATAGTAAAGATTCGTAGTGAGTTTTCTTTGGAGCGTTTTAGCATAGATGAGATGCATATCAAGCCAAGGCGAAGCGATATATATGGCGTCAAGTTCTCTCTTGTTTGGGTTGGTGTGCGGTGAAGATCCTATTTTCTCCAAGTGAGGCTAAGCGAAGTGGTGGCGAGGTAGATGGTAGTAGGTTTAGCTTTGGCGATCTTTATGCACATAGAGAGGTCGTGCTAGATTGCTACACTGCATTTGTGCGTAGTGCGAGCGAAGCGGAGTTAGCAAAGCTTTTTGGCGTGAAAAAATTGCCACTTGATGCGAGAGAAGATCTGCGGAGTAGGCGGAGTATGAAAGCCATTAGGCGTTATAGTGGCGTGGCGTATGACTATTTGGATTATAATAGTTTGAGCGAAGATGCAAGAGAGTTTATAGATAGAGATGTGATCATCTTCTCAAACCTCTTTGGTCCTATACTAGCGGGTGATCTTATACCCGAGTATAAGCTTTTGCAGGGCGAGAAGATAGGTGATTTTGCCCCTTTTGCTCACTACAAAAAGCACTTTAGCACCGCACTTGATCAGCTTTTGGGTGGTGAAGAAGTGCTAGATCTAAGAGCGGGATTTTATGAGAAGTTTTACACCATAAAAAGTCCATATACTACTATGAAGTTTATGAAAAATGGCAAGGTGGTGAGCCACTACGCTAAGGCTTACAGAGGGCTTGTGGTTCGCGAGATGGCAAGACATGGCGTAAGAAGTATGGAAGATCTTGGAGATCTTGAGATAGAGGCTCTAAGCATAAAAGAGATCAGACGAAGTGCTCTTAAAAATGAGCTTATATATGAGCTGATATGAAGATCTTAGCCCTTTTGCTTGCTACGGTTTTGCTTTTTGGTGATCACATAGCCTTTAGAGGTGAGTTTGATAAGGCACTTTTTGAGGCAAAAAAGGAGCAAAAAGATCTCTTTTTTGTGCTTTTAAAGGGTGATGCAAAGGAGCTCTTTGTAGATCTACTAAGTGATAGCGATGTGGTAGAGGCGGTAAATAGGCGTTTTATAGGAGTGGTAGCACACTTTGAGGGTACTCACAGCTACCCAATCGAGATGTTTTATACGCAGAGTTTTCCCGCCATATTTTTGATCTCGCACAAAGATGAGTCGCTTTTAGCAAAGCCACTAAGTGGGGCTATCTCAAAAAGCGAGCTTTTGAGGGCTATTGGTAAGTAGTATTTGGATATAGTTGTGAGGAAATTTAAGGAGTTTATTATGTTGAAAAAGGTGTTGATGGCATCTACGGTGATCTTTTTGCTAGCTGGGTGTAGTGATGATGCAAGTAGCAGTGTGCAAAAAAGCGAGGCACAAAAGAGTAGCAAGCCAAAAAATGAAGTAGCCAAAAGCGAAGCAAACATAAACAAAGTAGTAGAAGATAGCGAAGCTAAAGAGGTAGTAGCAAGTGTTACTCTAGGTGCAGTAGCAGATGAGGTTGCTAGTGTGGTTGATGATGCGGTTGTTGTGATAGACACAGCTAAACTATATGTTGCATGTGCAGGGTGTCACGGTGTAGCGGGCGAAAAGGCGGCACTTGGTAAGTCGCAGATCATTAAGGGTTGGAGCGAAGAAAAAACGATGCAAGCACTTAAGGGGTATCAAGATGGTAGCTATGGTGGAGCTATGAAAGGTCTTATGAAGGGTCAAGTTGATGGTAAGAGCGATGCAGAGCTTGAGGCGTTAGCAAAAATGATAGCTGGTTTTTAGTAGGTATGTGATGACTAGATGTTGAAATATATGTAAAAAAGTGGTGGGCCCTCAGAGATTCGAACTCTGGGAGGTGTTACCCTCGCCGGTTTTCAAGACCGGTGCTATCGACCAACTCAGCCAAAGACCCTTGTAAAAGTATGAATGTAAATGGAGGTGCCACCCAGATTTGAACTGGGGATAGAAGCTTTGCAGGCTTCGGCCTTACCGCTTGGCGATGGCACCACCTTTGTAAAACTTAGTGGTGCCCGAGGCCGGACTTGAACCGGCACAGTATAATTACCGGGGGATTTTAAGTCCCCTGCGTCTACCGATTTCGCCACCCGGGCCTATTTTAGGTGTTTACAATCATAATTAAAAAGTTGTTAAAGAATGGAGCGGGAAACGAGGTTCGAACTCGCGACCCCAACCTTGGCAAGGTTGTGCTCTACCACTGAGCTATTCCCGCACTTTTTGTTTAAGTGGGTGGAATTATAGCTTCTTTTTTTTCATTTGTAAAGAGCTTTTATGTTAAAAATAGCAAAAAGTGCTATAATTTTGAACTTTATAAAATTTTAAGGATTATTATGAGAAGCGATATCATCAAAAAAGGGTTTGAGAGAGCACCCCATAGATCACTTCTAAGAGCAACAGGGCTTAAAGATGAGGACTTCGATAAGCCCTTTATTGGTATAGCAAATAGTTACATCGACATTATCCCAGGGCACTTTTTTCTGCATGAGTATGGCGAGATAGTTAAAAAGGCGATCCGCGAGGCGGGTGGCGTGCCATTTGTCTTTAACACCATCGGTGTCGATGATGGGATCGCGATGGGGCATGATGGAATGCTCTACTCTTTGCCGTCTCGTGAGGTGATCGCTGATAGCATCGAGACAGTTATGAACGCTCATAAGCTTGATGCAATGATTTGCATACCAAACTGCGACAAAATCGTCCCTGGTATGATTATGGGATCACTAAGAGTAAATGTGCCGACTATATTTGTCTCTGGTGGGCCGATGCCAGCGGGGTATGATAAAAATGGAGTTGCCATAGATCTAGCTACTGCGTTTGAGGCGGTGGGGCAGTTCAATGAGGGGAGTATCACTGAAGAGGAGCTTTACGACATAGAGTGCAATGCGTGCCCAAGTGGTGGAAGCTGTTCTGGTATGTTTACTGCAAACTCTATGAATACACTCTGCGAGGCGATGGGGATCGCTTACCCAGGCAATGGAACTATACTTGCGATGACGCCAGAGAGAATGGCACTGGTGAAAAAAGCTGCAAAACGCATCGTAGAGATGGCAAAAGGTAATGATGATGGCAAGTACAACTTCAAAAACTACCTTAATGAAAAAGCAGTTCACAACGCATTTGTGGTAGATATGGCGATGGGTGGAAGCTCAAACACTGTACTACATATGTTGGCAATCGCTAAAGAAGCGGGGGTTGATTTTAATATCAAAAAGATCAATGAGATAGCTGATAATGTCGCACATATCGCAAAGATCTCACCTTCGCTAACAACTGTTCATATGGAAGATATAAACAATGCGGGCGGTGTAAATGCCGTGATGAATGAGCTTAGAAAACGAGGCGGACTGCTTCATCTTGATAACCCAACCATCTCAGGTGAGAGCCTAGAAGATCGTGTAAAAGATGCCAAGATCTTAGATGAGGAGATTATCCACCCTTATGAGAAGGCGTACTCGCCTGTGGGGGGACTCTCGATCCTTTTTGGTAACCTTGCACTAGAGGGTGCAGTTGTAAAAACTGCGGGTATAGAGCCACATATGAGGCAGTTTAAGGGTAGTGCGATCTGTTTTAACTCACAACCAGAAGCGATAGAGGGGATCATGAGCCACAAGGTAAAAGCGGGTGATGTTGTGGTGATCCGCTACGAAGGCCCTCGCGGTGGGCCTGGTATGCAGGAGATGCTAGCTCCAACTTCGCTTATACAGGGTATGGGGCTAGGTGATAGTGTAGCACTCATAACTGATGGGCGTTTTTCAGGTGCAACAAAGGGTGCGTGTATAGGGCATGTCTCACCTGAAGCTGCCGAGGGTGGGCTTATAGCACTTATAGAAGATGGTGATGAGATTGAGCTTGATGTTGATGCTCATATACTTAGACTAAATGTGAGCCAAGATGTGATAGAGAAGCGAAGAGCGTCGTGGAAGCCTTACAAAAACGAGGTTAAGTCTAGCTGGTTAAAACGCTATCAACTCCTAGTCTCAAATGCATCTAGCGGTGCAGTACTCAAAACTGAGCTATAAGGAGCGGGTTTGGAAGCTATTGCTATAAGATATAACGGTGATGTTTTAGATACCCAAAGTGCAAAGGAACTAGGTGTGGAGGGTGAAGCCATAGAGTTAGATAACTCTGCTGACGCTCTTGATGTGCTTCGCCACTCTAGTGCCCACTTGATGGCACAGGCTATCAAAAACCTCCACCCAGAGGCGAAATTTTATGTAGGGCCAAATGTCAAAGAGGGGTTTTACTACGACTTTTGGACTAAAGATCCAATTAGCGAAGCAGATCTAAAGACAATAGAAAAAGAGATGCTAAATATCGCTAAAAAAAAGAGTGATATAGTAAAATACACCATCTCAATGAGCGAAGCGAGATCTAAGTTTGCAAATGATCATCTAAAGCAAGCCGTGCTAGATAAGATCCCAAGTGATGAGGTATCTATATATAAGCAGGGTGATTTTGAAGATCTCTGTCGTGGTCCGCACCTACCAAATGTGGGATTAATCCGCCACTTTAAGCTCACTAAAGTTGCAGGTGCTTATTTAGGAGGGGACTCTAAAAATGAGATGCTAACTAGGATCTATGGGATCGCATTTGCCACAAAAGAGGCACTAAAAGAGCATCTTGATATGCTAGCCGAAGCTGAGAAGCGAGATCATAGAAAACTAGGTGAAGAGATGAAGCTCTTTACATTTCGTGAGGAGGTTGGAGCGGGCTTTCCGCTTTGGCTACCAGCGGGTGCGAGGCTTAGATCTAGGCTTGAACAGCTACTATTTAAGGCTCACCGCAAAAGGGGTTATGAGCCAGTAAGAGGTCCCGAGATGCTTAGAAGTGATCTATGGATGGTCTCTGGGCACTACCAAAACTATGGTGAAAATATGTACTTTACAAAGATCGATGACATAGAGTTTGGTGTCAAACCGATGAACTGCGTAGGGCATATCAAAGTCTATGAAGATGAGCTTCACTCCTATCGTGACCTGCCGCTAAAGTACTTTGAGTATGGCGTGGTGCATCGCCACGAGATGAGCGGAGCACTTCATGGACTGTTTCGCGTAAGAGAGTTTACGCAAGATGATGCTCATATATTTTGTAGAGCCGATCAGATCGAAGAGCAGATCATAGAGGTGATCGACTTTGTGGATCGCATTATGAGTAGTTTTGGTTTTGAGTATAAGATGATGCTCTCAACTAAGCCCGAAAAGGCAGTAGGAAGCGATGAGGTGTGGGAGATCTCCACAAATGCACTTAGATCTGCACTGCAAAAGCACAACTTAGCTTATGAGGTTGATGAGGGTGGTGGGGCGTTTTATGGTCCAAAGATCGACATAAAGATCACCGATGCTATCGGTAGAGAGTGGCAGTGTGGAACGGTGCAACTTGACTTTAACTTGCCAAGTAGGTTTGAGCTTGAGTATAATGCCGATAATAATGACAAAATCCAACCTGTTATGATTCATAGAGCAATTCTAGGTTCATTTGAGCGATTTGTTGGTATTTTAACAGAGCACTATGCGGGTGAGTTTCCTATGTTTGTTGCACCTACGCAAGTTGCGATCATTCCCATAGCTGAGTCGCACAACGACTACGCTAAAGAGTTGGCATCAAAATTGCTTGACATAGATGCAGATAGTATGATATATAACAAAAATGACTCGCTCAACAAACGGGTACGAAACGCTGAAAAAAGCAGAGTTCCTATGCTTGTTGTTATCGGTGATGAAGAGGTTGCGTCGCGAAGTGTTGCTATTCGCGATAGAAGAAGCAAAGAGCAGTACAACTTAAGCGAAGATGAGTTTTTAAAGCTTATCAAATCTAAAATGAGTGAGGTAAATTTTTGAGCAAAAAAGATCGTGTCATAATGAATGAGGAGATCATATCTCCGCAGGTGCGTTGTAATGTAGATGGTGGTGAGTCACTAGGTGTAGTGGATCTAGAAGTTGCGATGGATAAGGCAAATGAGCTAGGCTTAGATCTAGTACTTATCGCACCAGATGCAAACCCGCCTGTTGCAAAGATTATGAATTATGGCAAGTTTAAGTATCAAGCTGAAAAGAAGCTAAAAGAGCAGAGAAAAAACCAAGTCAAGATCGATGTAAAAGAGATCAAGCTCTCTGTAAAGATCGCAGAAAATGATATAAACTACAAAGTCAAACACGCTAGAGAGTTTTTAGAAGAGGGTAAACATGTAAGGTTTCGAGTCTTTTTAAAAGGGCGTGAGATGGCAAACCCAGAAGCGGGCAAAGATGTACTGCTCAAAGTTTGGCCACTTTTAGAGGATATCGCCACAATGGATAAAGAGCCTCGTTTTGAGGGTCGCTACTACAATATGCACCTAGTACCTAAAAAATAGGTACTGTGGCTAGAGTATAGCAGAGGCGAGATCTTTTTGAGAGTAGTTAAGCTTGCTTATATCGCTCCATTTTGCCCGCTCCATATAGGTCGCAAGTCTTAGAAGCTCACCTAGAGAGCTTGTCTTGCCCTCAATAGCATCAACTATATCTGCATCTAGTGCGATCTCATCTTTTGCCTCGCTAAATGGTGTCTGCATAATGGCATCAAAAAGTGAAAGTAGCCCCACAAGATACCCTTTTTCACCTAGCGTGCTATCTTTGTGAAGCTTGCATGAGAGATCTTTTATAGTCTCGGCTCTGTTTTTGGCAAGCTCCATTAGAGGTGATAAAAACTCACTCTGTGATGATGAGTACATATGAAGAACTAGCCACTGGATCAGTCTATCTTTGCCTAGTAAGTTAATCGCTTGTTTTATAGAGCTTATCGTGGTTTTGGTAGCAAAGCTTGATGAGTTTATATACTTTAGTATGCTAATAACTAGCTCTGGCGAGCTTTCAATCTGAGCTACTATCTTTGGTAGATCATACCCATCTTGAACGATTTTTAGCACACTTAGTGCAGCAGTTTTTGTGGGGTTTAGTTTCTTGCCCTCAATGATAACGGGCTTTTGAAAATACCACCCTTGATAGTAGTCAAAACCTAGCTTTTTGCACTCCAAAAACTCCTCTTTTGTCTCCACTTTTTCTATGAGAAGCTTAAGATCGTACCTATCAAAAAATGAGATCTTGTTTTTGACCTCCTCTATACCGCCCGCAGTCATTAGATCTATCTTTAGCAGTTTCATATACTCAAAAAGAGGCTCAAAGTTTGCAAGTTGCTTGCTACTTATATCTAGATCATCTATGGCGAACATAAACCCTTTGGAGTGCATCTTGCTCACTTTTGCGATGATCTCATCTGTTACTATCACATCTTCAAGTATCTCTATGACAAAACGATCAGGTGGTAAAAGCTCCAAAACTCCGCTTAAAAGTATCTCTTCATCGACATTTATAAATGCGAGCTTATCGCCCACGAGCTTCTCAAGCCCGATCGAGTTTAGCACATTGCTAAGTACGGTGGCGGTGGCTGCGGAGTTAGATGAGATCTCTGCACTATTTTTGCTAGATGATCTAAAGAGCAGTTCATAGGCTACTATGTTGTTGTCTGCATCTAAGATCGGTTGTTTGGCAACAAGTGCCTCTTTTTTACTCTCCATTTTATAACCTTCCTTATATTTTTCATAATGGCAGGTTATTATAGTGAAATATTGTTAAAAAGAGACTTTTTCTCTTATTTTCTCTTCGCTTAGATCTTCACTTAAGTATTTGATGGCTACAACTGCTTCACTCTCGTTTATGTACCACTCTGCGATCTGCTCGCCTCCAAGAGCATCAAGCTTACTCTCATCTACTTCGCTTAGCGGTATGTAGAGCATTGAGTATGAGCGAGGGTTTTGCATACGAAGTGTCCAAAGAAGCCATATAGATGCGATCACAGCGATACTCACACCGATGGTTGATCGATCTAGTGAGCCGATACTTAGACCTGCCACTGTACCGCCGATGAAGGTCATAAAGTAAGCAACTGAGTTAGAGATCCCAAGAGCTGCTCCTTTTTGGTGCACTTTGGCAAACTTAGAGATCATAGACTGAACAAGCGGCTCCATCATATTAAATGCCATAAAAAATAGCACTACACCCACTACAAATACGCTATTGCTAGCAGTTGATCCCATAATGAGAAATGATATGATGAAAAATAGTATAGAGACTAAGAAGATCTGCTTGCTTTTGTTGCGTTTTTCACCTAGTATAACCGCGGGTGCCATCGCCAAAAATCCAAAGATCATAGCAGGTAGGTACGCCTTTACAAGCTCGCTTCTCTCCCACCCAAGCTCATTTACAAGTATGATAGGGATCATCAAAAACGCAACACTCATAAGAGCTTTTTGCATACCATTTATGATGATCATATTTAGAATGTTTGAGTCTTTTAGTATGTCGCTAGTTTTTGCACTCTCCTTATAGCGATGCACTATAACAGGGGGTGTTGGCACTTTTGTAAAGAGTAGCACCATCGCTATAACTGCCATTGTGGCGGTGATCATAAAGAGTACATCAACACCAAAGTTTGAGCCAATTGCTGGTCCAAAGCCCATAGCAAAAGCAAAGGCAAGACCGATAGATCCACCCATAATAGCCATCGCTTTGCCTCTAGTCTCCTCACTTACAAGATCAGCTATCATCGCGGTGATAACTGAGCCAATTGCCCCTGCACCTTGCAAGAAGCGACCTAGTAGAAGCATATAGATGTTGTCAGTAAAAGCACAGATGAGTGAGCCGATGAGAAATATGATAAGCCCAAAAAGAAGCGTAGGTTTGCGACCGATACGATCACTCATAATCCCAAATGGGAGCTGAAAAAGTGCCTGTGTAAGGGCGTAACCGCCAACAACGACACCAACTAAAAATGGCGTAGCACCTTCAAGATCTAGTGCGTAGATGGAGATGACGGGTAGAACTATAAATAGGCCAAAAAAACGAAGAAAGAGGATTAGCGTAAGCGGGGCGATTTTTTTAAACATAGGGCACCTTGATAAAATTTATGTGGTAGAATTATAGTAAAAATTGGTTTAAGAGCCATAACGAGGCTATATTAAGCTATAAAATAAAGGTTGGTTAAATGAAGCTTGTGCTTGCTACATCAAATAGCGGTAAAGTAAGGGAGATAAGGGAGCTTTGTAGTGAGTTTGAGGTTGTGCCTTATAGCCAAATAGTGAGTGCATTTGAGATCGAGGAGAGTGGAACAACATTTAAGGAGAATGCACTGCTAAAAGCCAGAGCGGTTTTTGAGGCTTTGGGTGATGAGAGTGCCGTGGTACTTGCTGATGATAGTGGCATAAGCGTTGATGCACTAGGTGGCGAGCCTTCTATATATAGTGCAAGGTACGCGGGCGTGGGTGCGAGTGATAGAGACAATCTACAAAAGGTGGTAGATGAGCTAAAAAAGCTCTCTCTTAGTGGCTCAAAAGCCCACTACACCGCAGCGATTGCGATAGTGACAAGGCAGATGGAGTATGTGGTGCATGGGTGGATGTATGGTGAGGTTACAACTACGCCTAGAGGTGATGGTGGGTTTGGGTATGATCCTATCTTCGTGCCAGATGGTTTTAGTAAAACTTTAGGCGAGCTAGATAGCGATACAAAAAGAGAGATCTCCCATAGATCCAAAGCACTAAAACTAGCTAAAGTGGTGCTCAAAACATTGTGAAAAGCTTAGCTCTATGGTGTTTTTTGGCTATTTTTGCTTATGCCATAGATCCAATAGATCTAAAAGATCTCAGCTTTATCTCGCCAGATGGCAAAAAAACCGAGCTTCCTAGCAGGGTAGATCTAGCAGTTGTAACGATACAAAAGAGTAGCTCAAAGATGGTAGATGAGTTTTTATCTCGCAAAGATCCATCATACTTAAGAGAGAAAAACGCTATTTTTATCTCATCTATGAGTGGCGTGCCATATGTGGTGGCGAGGCTTTTTGCACTTCCAAAACTAAGAGATGCAAACTACCCCATCTATATAACATTTGATGATGATTTGGCTAGAGTGTTTTTGGGTAAAGAGGGGAGTATAGCAGTGTTTTATCTTGATGGCAAGAGTGTTGTAGCTACATCTTTTGTGGGTAATACCGATGATCTTGCATCTCTTTTAGAGTAGGTACAAAAAAACTCCGCCAAGAGCGATGCGGTAGATGCCAAATATGACAAAAGTGTGTCTTGTAAGAAAGCCAATAACCGCTTTGAGAGTAAAGTAAGATGTGACAAATGCGGTAGCAAACCCCACGGCGATAAGGCTTAGATCATCAAAAGCTAAAATATCACGGTTCTTAAAAAGATCATAAATAGTTGCAGAGAACATAGTGGGGATCGCTAGCAAAAATGAGAACTCCGCGGCACTTCGTCTGCTAAGCCCAGCTACGAGTCCACCGATGATGGTTGAGCCTGATCTGCTAGTACCTGGGATCATCGCTAATGTTTGAAAAAAGCCGATGAGTATGGACTCTTTTAGAGTAAGATCTTCTATGCTTTTGTCTTTTGAGTCATCGCGATCTCTTCTAAAATACTCCAAAACCAAAAAGACAACCCCGCCAACTATAAGCATGATAGCAACTGTCTCTACGCCAAAAAGAGCCTTTATGTGTTTGTAGAGCAAAAAGCCAAAAATAGCTGTTGGCATAAAAGCGACTATGATCTTTAGCCAAAGAGATCTATTGGTGAGTAGTTTTTGGGAAAATAGAAACAAAACAGCGATGATACTTCCAAGCTGAATAGAGACTTCAAACGCCTTGAGTGCGTCATCTTGCTCAAGTCCTAGAAGCTTTGAAGCAAGGATTAGGTGTCCCGTAGATGAGATGGGCAAAAACTCGCTTAGCCCCTCGATAACACCTAATATAATCGCATCAAAAATAGTCATAGCATGCCTTTAAAAAGCTCCATTTTAGCATAAAAAAAGTCTATTTGGCTATAATATGCGGTTTGATTTAACTATTTAGGAAGCTAAAAATGCTACTTTTTACCCCAGGGCCAACCCCAGTACCACAAAATGTAAGAGATGCGATGAGTAGTGAGACGATCCATCATCGTACACCAGAGTTTGAGGAGATCTTTGCTAAAACTAGAGGCTATCTTTTTGAGCTATTTGGCATGGAGGAGGTGCTACTTCTTGCATCGAGTGGAACGGGTGCGATGGAGGCAGCAGTTACTAACCTATGCCACGACACCTTGCTAAATATCAACTCTGGCAAGTTTGGGCAGCGGTTTGGTCGCATCGCCCTAGCAAGTGGACTTAAAAATGTAGAGATAACCAATGAGTGGGACACGCCAGCTAGCGTAGATGAGGTGCTTGAAGCACTTGAGAGTAACCCAAGCATCGATGCAATCGCCTTGCAAGTTAGTGAGTCTGCGGGTGGACTTAGACACAGTGTGGAGGAGATAGCAAAAGCGGTAAAAGAGCACAACCCTAACATAATGGTAATAGCTGATGGCATCACCGCAGTGGGAGTTGAGAAGATCGATGTGACTAACATAGACGCTCTTGTTGCAGGTAGCCAAAAGGCGTTTATGCTTCCTCCAGGACTTGCGATGGTGGCACTTAGCAAAAAAGCCATAGAGAAGATCGGATCTGGCAGAGGTTACTACTTTAACCTAGCAAGCGAGATCAAAAACCAACGCAAAAATACAACTGCGTACACTGCGGCAACTACGCTTATCATCGGACTTTTAGAGTTTTTTAAGAGTGTAGATCGTATGGGTGGATTTGATGCACTCTATAACGAGACCAAGAAGCGATCAGAGGCTTTTAGCTCTGCGATGCAAGCTTTGGGGCTTCGTATCTACCCAAAAAGAGCGGCGATCTGTATGACAACCATAGCAAGCGATGAGGCAAATGAGATACGAAAAGTGCTCAAAAATAGCTTCAGTGTCAATGTTGCAGGCGGGCAAGATCACCTAAATGGGAAGATCTTTAGGGTAAACCAGATGGGGCTTATAAAAGAGTATGAGATGGTGTGGGTGGCAAACGCGATAGAGCTTGCCCTAGAGAAGATGGGTAAGCGAGCCTTTGATGGCACGGCAAACCGCATCTTTTTGCAAGAGTATATGAAGTGATATTAGCTCACGAGATCCCAGAGCTATCAAAGCTCTATTTTGGCGAGTCTGCAAAGCTTAAACGCCATATCGAATCGGTAGCAAGCGAGATATTAGGCTCTGATGGCTTTGAGGAGATTGTGACTCCTATATTTTCCTACCACCAGCACCAAAGCGTGGCAGATGAGAGAGAGCTTATCCGCATAAATGATGAGAAAAACTCACACATTACGCTTCGTGCGGACTCTACACTTGATGTGGTAAGACTCACACAAAAACGCCTCGGACAAAACACAGAGCAAAAGAGATGGTTCTATGTGCAGGCGGTTTATAGCTATCCAAGCGAAGAGCAGTACCAAATCGGTGCGGAGCTGATAGACTCAAACGATCTTGAGGCGGTTTTGGCTCTTAGTGTAACTATATTTAAAAGACTTGAGCTTTTGCCACTTCTACATATATCAAATATGAAGATCCCGCATATGCTAGTAGATCTCTTTGATGAGCTAAGTCTTGATGACTTTAGACATACAAACATCGAGAAGTTTTTAGCACTAAAAGTGGAGTGGCTAAGCAAGCTTGTCTATGCACAAAGCACTTCTCAGATAGAAGATCTACTCTCTATTGTGCCTAACACTCTCGCAGTGGAGCTTAAAAAGCTAGCAGATCTGCAAAGCAAGATAGAGTATAAAAATAGTGTGCTATCGCCACTTTATTACGCTGATATGCTCTACTATGATGATCTATATTTTCGTTTTATTGATGCAAATGAGATCTTTGCAAGTGGTGGAGCTTACACAAATGATGGTATAAATGGTGTCGGTTTTGCCATCTACACAGATGCACTAATAGAAAAAATGAGTAAAGGTTTATAATGAAAGCTGATGTAGTTGTTGGGATCCAGTGGGGCGATGAGGGCAAGGGTAAGATCGTCGATAAGCTAGCCTATGAGTATGATATAGTTTGTAGAAGTGGGGGCGGACACAACGCAGGACATACCATCTGGGTGAATGGGACGCGTTATGCACTCCATCTCATACCATCTGGCATACTAAACAAAAAGGCACTAAACATTGTCGGAAACGGCGTGGTGCTCTCACCTGAGGCGATCATCGAGGAGATGAAACAGCATGAGGATCTTGAAGGTAGGCTCTTTATCTCCGATAAGGCTCACCTAAACTTGCCATACCACTCACTAATAGATAGGGCTTACGAGGCACTAAAGGGTGAAAATGCCATCGGTACGACAGGTAAGGGGATTGGTCCATCGTATGCAGATAAGATCAACCGCGTAGGGCACCGCGTAGGCGAGCTTAGAGATCCTGCGAGCTTATGTGAGAGTATCATGGCAAACTTTGAGCAAAATAGTGCGATCTATGAGGCACTAAAGCTTAAACTCCCTAGCAAAGAGGAGCTTTTAGCCGAGCTTGAGGGGTATAAAAAAGCATTAGAGCCTTTTATAACTGACACAACGGCGATGCTTTGGAGAGCGATGGACGAAGATGGCAAAAAGGTACTCCTAGAGGGAGCACAAGGCACTATGCTAGATATTGATCACGGAACTTATCCATTTGTGACATCAAGTACGACTATAACTGCGGGAGCACTAAGTGGGCTAGGGCTTAACCCAAAAGATATAGGCAGAGTCACAGGCATAGTAAAGGCTTACTGCACAAGAGTGGGCAATGGTCCATTTCCAAGTGAAGATTTTGGAAAAGATGGCGAAAAACTGCGAGAAAATGGGCATGAGTTTGGCACAACAACAGGCAGACCGAGGCGTTGTGGCTGGTTTGATGCACTAGCTTGTCGCTACGCAAGTAGGCTCAATGGTTGTGATGAGCTAGCTGTTATGAAGCTTGATGTGCTAGATGGTTTTGATGAGGTTAAAGTTTGTGTAGCTTATGAGATAGATGGTAAGAGGGTTGAGTACTTCCCGCACGACATACAAAACGCCAAACCTATCTACAAGAGCTTTAAGGGGTGGAGTGGATCTAAGGGTGTGAGGCGTTTTGAGGATCTGCCACTTGAGGCTAGAGAGTATATAAAAGCGATCGAGGAGATCACCAAAACAAAAGTTGGTCTCATCTCAACTTCGCCAGAGAGAGAAGATACCATAAGGCTATAATATGAAGAGCCGATTTGACCCAATAGTAGATCTAAAAAAGAGCGAGCTAACAAAAAGAGAGGCTTCTCTTGTGCAGTTGGGTACGATCTTGCAAAATGCAAAAAATGCCCTGCAAAACTCCTATGATGAGCTAGGTAGCATAGATCTGCAAAAGGGTGGAGTGGCAAAAGAGATGCACAAAGCTAGAGCTTTGGTGGATCTGCAAAGAGCGACTATCGTTAAAAACCGTGAGTGGGTTGCTTTTGCTTCAAGCCAGCTTGAAGTTGCAAGGAGAGAGTATGAAAAAGAGCTACTTGAGCTTGAGAAGTTTAAGTATTTGCAGAGCGAAGAGATAAGAGAGAAGATCTTAGAGATAAAGAAAAAAGAGTCAAAAGAGCTAGATGAGATCGCAGTTCTTAGTTATGCAAGGGTAAAAAATGCGAATAATATATAGCCTACTGCTAAGTTTTATGCTCCTCTTTGCAAATGAGATAAACGATAACTTTTTTGACTGCAATGAGATCTTTCAAGCTAGAAAAGCGGAGCTTCTTTTGGAGCTTGAGAGGCTAGATGAAGCAAAACAGTCGCTAAGTAGCCTAAGAAGTGCAACAGAAGATCTGCTAGATAAGCGAGAAAAAAAGCTAACTCAAGATGAGATCACAGTCGCAAATAGACTAAAAAAGGCGGAAGATCTTGAGAAAAATGCTAAAGATCTGCTTGCTAAAAATGAGCAGATACTCGCGGAGATAAAAGAGCTAAAGATGGATAAGATCTCGCAAAGTTATAGCAAGATGAAGCCACAAGATGCGGCAAATATACTCTCTGCAATGAGCCAGAGCGAGGCAGTTGCGATACTCTCTGCACTCAAGAGTGACTCCATCGCAAAGATACTTGCAAAGATGCAACCAAGTATCGCCTCTACCATTACAACTATGCTCTCAAAGAGCGATGAAAATGTCACAAAATAAGCTCATCGTTATAGAAAACATAGTAAAATAGAGAAATTTTTCAAAAAGGTTTTGAGATGAAAATGTCACTCAAAGTAGTACCTCACATATCGCAAAAAATAGCCATAGAACTTAGTAAAAGTGGTGTTGTAACCATGACAAAAGGGCTAGAAGCAGTGGCAAATGAGTCAGCTAAAGTGCTTAGCGAATATGTCAAAAAAGAGCAACTCCTAGATCAAAAAGTTTATGAGATCTGTGAAGAGAATGAAGATGAGATAGAGTTTATGAATGCCGATGAGAGACAGCTCTTTTATATGATCAAAAAGAAGCTTGCTCCAGAGTATGGCGTCATACTTGACTATGATGAGAGATACTCTGACATCTCGCATAAGATCTTAAATGCGATCTATGAAGAGGATCTTGTGCAGTATGATATAAATGAAAATAGGATCAAAAATATCATCTATAACGCGATCACATCATTTATAAGTGAGTCATCTGCACTTGATGATGCGGTAATGGCACGCATAAAAACCTATAAAAAACGCTATATCCCAGGGACTGATGAGTTTGAGATACTATATGAAAAGCTCTACAACGAGGAACTTAAAAAAAGAGGACTAGAATGAAAAAAGCATGGATCTACTTAGAAAATGGTACCCTTTTAGAGGGTATAAGTTTTGGTGCTGATGGTAGCGTAGTAGCTGAAGTTGCAGTGGATCGATCGATGATTGGAGCTCAAGAGGCACTAGCAGATCCACTTCTTGCATCAAGAGCACTACTTTTTATGATGCCAGAGATCGGCAACACTGGTGCAAATGATGAAGATGCAAGCGAAGTAAATGCTTCTGCGGTGCTTGTGGCATCTTATCAAGATAGATACTCAAACTTTAGAGCCAAAGAGTCGCTTGGCAGCTATCTATGTAAACATGGCGTACTTGGTGTCTCTCATATAGATATAAAAGCGATTAACGACGCTCTGCAAAAAAACCCTTCACTAAAAGCTGTTATCTCCACTACCATAAACGACAAAACCGCACTACAAGAGTTGCTTGAAGCTTAATAGCTTCACGCAACTATGTTAAACAATTACTTTAGGTAATATTTTTTAGATTTGTTTAAAAGTTGTCATAAAAATGTCAATATTTAAGTTAAGTTAAATTATTTTGCTGTTACTATACTACCATTAATCAATCTCTCTTAAAGACTTCTGCCTTTAGATGGTATTGTTTTATATTTAGAAGGAGTTCGTTATGGTTAAAGAACAGTTAGAGTACGATTATAGTGTTGCTAAGATGTTCATGTTTACAACAGTAGCACTCGGTCTAGTTGGAATGCTAATTGGTGTAATACTTGCATTTCAGCTAGCTTTTCCTCAGTTAAACCTAGTGCTAGGTGAGGGTTTGGCAGAGTATACAGCATTTGGTCGTCTTCGCCCACTTCATACTGACGCTGTTATATTTGGCTTTACGCTAAGTGGTGTCTTTGCTACATGGTACTATGTGGGGCAGAGGGTGCTTAAGGTATCGATGAAAGAGTCTCCTCTTCTTATGATGCTTGGAAAGTTACACTTCTACCTATATATATTGGTAGTTGCTTCAGTGGTTGTCTCTTTGTTAGCGGGCGTAACGACATCTAAAGAGTACGCAGAGTTTGAGTGGCCAATCGACATAGGCGTTGTGGTTGTTTGGGTTATCTGGGGTATGAGCATATTTGGACTCATCGGACTAAGAAGAGAGAAGACTCTATATATATCTGTATGGTACTACATAGCGACATTTTTGGGTGTTGCGATGCTATATCTTTTCAACAATATGGAGATCCCAACATACTTTGCAACTTCACCTGCTGGTGAGAGCGGCATAGGTGATTGGTACCACTCTGTGTCGATGTATGCAGGGACAAATGATGCTCTAGTTCAGTGGTGGTATGGACACAACGCGGTTGCGTTTGGTTTTACTGTGCCAATTATCGCAATGATCTACTACTTTTTGCCAAAAGAGTCGGGTCAAGCAGTCTACTCATATAAACTTTCACTCCTATCGTTTTGGGGTTTGATGTTTGTCTATCTATGGGCAGGTGGACACCACCTTCTATACTCAACTGTTCCAGACTGGATGCAGACTATGGGATCTATCTTCTCGGTTGTTCTTATACTTCCATCGTGGGGATCAGCAATCAATATGCTTCTAACTATGAAGGGTGAGTGGAGACAAGTCGCATCATCACCGCTTATCAAGTTTATGGTTCTTGGATCAACCTTTTATATGTTCTCAACACTAGAAGGCCCTATTCAGGCGATCAAGTCAGTAAATGCGATCGCACACTTTACAGACTGGATCGTAGGGCATGTTCATGATGGAGTACTCGGCTGGGTTGGTTTTATGATCATGGCAGCACTTTTCCATATGGCTCCTAGAGTGTTTAAAAGAGAGCTATACTCGAAGTCACTTATGGGTGCACAGTTTTGGATCCAAACAGTGGGTGTTACACTCTACTTTACATCTATGTGGATCGCGGGTATTACGCAGGGTATGATGTGGAGAGCTCACGATGAGTTTGGTAACCTTGCATACTCATTTATAGATACAGTTGATGCTATGCACCCCTACTACATCATAAGAGGTGTGGGTGGACTACTATACTTGATAGGGTTTGTGATGTTTGCTTATAACATCTACAAAACGATGAGTTCTCGCAGTGTTGAAGAGCGTGAACTTCAAAATGCTTCGCCGATGGGCGTATAAAGAAAGGAGTAAGATATGTTTCATTGGTTAGAGAGAAATCCATTCTTTTTCGCAGTTGGCGTATTTATAGTGATCGCTTTTGCAGGGCTTGTAGAGATACTTCCAAGCTTCGCTCAAGCATCAAGACCTGTGATAGGTACAAAGCCATACTCAACTCTTGAGCTAGCTGGCAGACACCTTTACATAAAAAATAGCTGTAATGCTTGTCACTCACAGCTTATCCGTCCATTTAAATCAGAGACTGATAGATATGGTCACTACTCACTAAGTGGTGAGTACGCTTATGATAGACCATTTTTGTGGGGATCAAAGCGAACAGGGCCAGATCTTATGAGAGTGGGCAATTATAGAACTACTGACTGGCACGAAAACCATATGAAAGAGCCAAAGAGCGTTGTTCCAGGCTCAATTATGCCAGCGTATAGATGGATGTTTAGCAAAAATGCAGATATTGATACAGCTTATGCTGAGATGCTAACTATCTCAAAACACTTCTCTGTGCCATACAACCAAGAGGTACCTATGAAAGATGGTAGCACAGCTATTGTGAAGATGGGTGCGAGCAAAGCTGAGGCTTATGAGCTTGCGTTAGGGGAAGCTAAACTAATCGCTGCTGATATGAAAGATCAAGATATCAAAGATGCGGTTGAACGCGGTGAGATCCCAGAGATCGTAGCGATAATAGCTTATTTAAATAGCTTAAAGTAGGGCGAGATGGATATTGCACAGCTTCAAGCTTATGGTTACTTTGCACTAACTGCTACATTGACGGTGGGACTGTATCTATATATCTACCACCTTTATAGTAAGAGAAAAGATGCTGATGGTGTAGACTATGAAGAGTACGGCAATATGGCACTAAAAGATGATATAGATGATACACCCGTATCGCCTATGTCGAAGTAAAAGATAGGAGAGGAAAATGAACAAGCTTTATCTAACGGGTATAGTTACATCGATCGTGATGCTAGCAGCTACTTATAAAGCGATCACCTTAACAAAAGGTGGGCTTAATGATGATATGGTAAATATGATAGCAATTGCTGGTGCAATCGTGATATTTATCGCAACTGCTTTTGTTACTACGAAGTACTTTAAACAGATGCAAGATGATAAGGCTAGCGGGGAGCTAGCTAAAGAGAGTTGGGACGGTATAGGCGAGTATAAAAACCCACCGCCAATAGGCTGGGCTGTGGTTTATGTGCTACTTATGGTGTGGGGTATGTGGTACTGGACTATCGGCTATCCTGTCAATAGCTACTCGCAGATCGGTGAGTATAACGAAGATGTGGCTAAGCATGATGCAAAGTTTAATGAGCAACACAAAAATATCACAGGTGATCGTCTAGTTGAGATGGGCGAGTCTGTCTTTTTGGCTGAGTGTAAAGTTTGTCACGGGCTTAGTGCAGATGGGATCGATGGTAAAGCAGCAGATCTAAATGTAAGACTTGAAGAAGCAACAGTCAAACACGCTATAATGAATGGCTCGAACAACTCACTACTTGGTATGGAGATGCCTATGCCTGATAGAAATGGTCTCTTTAATATGAACACCAATGAGCTTATAAGCGACGCAGAGATAGATCTAGTATCTAAGTATGTGGCAAATGGGCTAAAGGGCGATGGAGCAGATGTTTTTGCTGGGACTTGTGCATCTTGTCACGGTGGTGATGGTAAAGGGATCGACTTCGTAGCACCAGATCTAGCAGAGTTTACGCCACAGCTAGTTCAAAACATACTAAACCATGGTAAAAAGGGTCACATAGGTACGATGCCTAAGTTTGATAGGCTAAATGAGAAACAAAAAGAGGCACTCGGGGCTTACTTAGTAAGTATCAGTGCTAGATAAGGAGCTAAAGATGGAAGATAAAAGAGGCGTTTTTACACTTAATGGCATGACGGGTATGCTAATAGCAACTGGATTGCTTCTAGCTATCCTTTTTGTTTTGGTCGCAAAGTCCATAGATGTACAGAGTGCAAATGCGACAAACTTCTATGACATAAAAGATCCAACCGCGATCAAAAAGATCGGCTCAAACGCTAGTGATCACATAGTAGATGTTAAATAAGGAGGCTGATATGGATAAGATAATAGCTTGGGGTCTTGTGATAATGGCTCTTTATACACTATATGCGGTTCTAACGCCCAACCACCTTTTTATAGGCTAGAGTGTGAACTATCTAAGAGGGCTTATCGCCCTTTTTATACTATGTGGTATGAGCTTAAATGCCTCATACCTCCACAAAGATGAGCTTATATACAACCCCGCATTTGAGCAAGCCATAGAGAAGATCGGATCTGAACTAGAAGAGAAGTCTGGCATAAGAGTGCTACTTGTGATGCTAAAAAAACTACCCAAAGATGTGGGTATGGTGGAGTATGAGAGAACTCTTTTAAAAGAGGCTACTACACCGACTGTGTTGCTGGCTTTTTCTGAATTAGATATGAAAATAGATATACTTGTAAGCGATAACAAGCTATATGAGCTTTTTGATAAAGAGCAGATCTTAAGCCCCGCTGCATCGTTTGTACAAGCGGTTGTGATGGCGGTATTTTATGCACATGATTTTGATAGTTTTAGATCTATGATCTCAAACTATGGCGGAACTATTGCACCCATACTTGCTCAAAAAGCAAAAGATAATGAACTGCACTCCAAATACTCCGCAGCGATGTTTAATGGCTACGCGGATCTAGCCTCTCAGATAGCATCTTCGCAAAACATAAAGCTAGATAGCGATGTGGGCGAGGCAAATCAGAACTCTATTATGTTTGTAAAACTTATATTTTATGGTTTTATACTCTATGCGATCTACTTGATGTTTAGACGCAAAATAGCAAAGGGAAGTGATGAAAAAAGATAGTGGCAAGATCTGGGCATACTCCATAACCATAAGTATCATACTTATATTTTTCGCCTCTGTTGCAACGGTATTTATATCGGTGGTAAAAGCCCCTGTTGCAGAGAGTGATCTATATATGACAAACTATCATGATGCTGATGATAGGGCAAATGAGATCATAAAACAAGAGGTGGCGTTTAACAAGCTCTACAACATAGCCTTTGTCACAAAAGAGTTTCAAAAAGATGACCTTACCATCAGCTACCGCGTAGAAGATAAGCAGGGTAGAAGCGTAGAGGGGGCGAAGTTTACGCTCCTTTTGACAAGACCCGACAACAACAAAGATGATATAGAGCTAGGTAGTTATAGCTACGATGGCGAGATCTACTCATTTGAGAAGCTAGACTTGCCGCGTGAGGGCAGATGGGATCTTATCGCTAAGGTTAGCGTAGGTGAGCTTGAGCGGTTTTTTAGCATAAAAGCTACTACTCTAAAGGACGAGATAGTAGAGTTTTGATACAATTGCTTTATGCACAAAACTTTAGTCGTCCTTCCCACTACAAGAGCCATCAGAGAGAGGTTTTTACAAAGTAGCTATACACTAGATCTACCCACCTACATAAGTGCATCTGAGTTTTTTAAAAACCTCTTGTTTGTAAAAGATCTAAGATGCGTAGATGAAGATGAACGCATACTGCTTCTGCATCGCTCAAGCAACTTCAAAGAGTTTGCAGATCTAAGGCTAGATCGCAACTTTTTGCGTTTTAGCAGAGATATAAAGGGAGTAGTCTCGCTCTTTAGTGAGCTAAGTAGCGAGTTTAAAACTCTTGATGATCTTGCAAGCTTTGATCTCTACGATGAGTACACACTCCACATAGAAGCACTTAAAAAACTACAAGCCAACTACCAAAAACTCTGCCTTACTCACGGTGTTTATGATCCTATCTACTTGCCTTCGCAGGGTACTTTTAACACAAGCTTTATAAATAACTACGACTCACTTGTTTTCGTGCTTGAGGGGTATATGAGTGGTTTTGAGCAGAGCCTCCTTCGTAGAGTTAGCGAGCTGATCCCAACTACGCTAGAGCTAAAAACCACCCGCTTTAACCGCAAGATGTGGTTTGGGCAACTAGATCTAAGAGAGGATAACTTCTACCGCATAGATCTAAGCTCAAACACCATACTTGAAGCCACGCCTTTGAAGCCAAATGTAAATATAAAAAGTTACGCATTTAGTAGTCGCTACTTGCAGGTGGCGTTTATAAAGCAGAAGATCTATGAGTTTGTCAAAAAGGGCTATGAACCATCAAAGATCGCAGTGGTGGTGAGTGATGAGGCTTTTGTGGATCTGCTAGAAGATGAGAACCTAAACTTAGCGATGGGGCGAAGCTACACAACCTCGCACACTTATGAGGTGCTAGATGCTTACATAAAGCATGCAAATGAGCACTCACAAGAGGCGTACCACAGGCTAAAACGGGTGGGTGATGAGAGGTACGCCAAGTTTAGAGATCTCTACTTTGGCAGGTTTAACAAAGAGGCGTTTTTGGCGTTTTTGCTTCACTTTGCAGGCGATGAGATCTTTGATGAGCAGGTAGAGCGATTTGCTAAGATACTAAGTGTCATAGAGCCATCTAGCACCAAAGAGGCGTTTGGACTGCTGATGCTTGCTCTTGCGAGTGCGAGCATAGATGATGTAGGTGGTGGGAAGATAAGGGTGATGGGGCTTTTGGAGACTAGGGGTGTGGAGTTTGACGCAGTTATTGTGGTGGATTTTAATGACTCTTTTGTAGCAAAGCCTACCAACGCAGATCTATTTATCAATAGCTACCTTAGGGAGCGTACCTCTTTGCCAACTACGCAAGATAGGCTAGGCTTGCAAAAACACTACTACAAGAGGCTATTTGATAGCTCATGCGAGGTTGCCATAAGCTACACTCATGATGAAAAAACACTTCCTAGCAGGCTTTTAAAGGAGCTTAGAGTGCCTCAAGCTAGTTTTAGCGAGCTAAGCTATGAGAGCATCATATTTAGCTCAAAAGAGTTAAACAGGCTAGAAGATGAGCAGATAGTTTTGGAGTTTGATGCTACTTCGCACAGCTGGTCAGCGACAAAACTAAAGAGCTTTTTGGAGTGCAAAAGAGCATTTTACTACCGTTACATAGCGAAGCTAAAAGATCATCAGATCCCACAAGATGCGATGCAGGACTATGAGATGGGCAACCTGCTTCATAGCGTGCTAAAAGATGTTTATGCTAAGTGGGATCGCTTTGAAACAAGAGAAGATCTCTTTGCTACTATAAGTGGTGCTCTTAGATCTAGGAAGTTTTCAAGCGAGTATGATCGCTTTTTGGTGGATCTGTTTGCTCTAAAGCTTGAGGCGTTTTATGACTCTGAGATGGCTAGGTTTGCAAGTGGTGCTAGGGTGGCGTTTGTGGAGAAGAGCTTGGAGAGTAGTTTTTGCGGTTTTATGCTTGAGGGGCAAGTAGATCGCATAGATGAGGTGTATGGTACTCTTGAAGTTCTTGACTATAAAAGTGGCAAATACCCCATCTATGATGAGGCTAAACTTGGCGAGGCGAGCGACTTTCAGCTAGAGTTTTACTATCTTTTGGCAAGCAGACTTGGCGAGGTTAGGCGGTGTGGATACTATGATCTAAATAGTGGCGAGGTGGTTTGGGAGGAGCTTTTGGAGCAAAAACTTGAAGTACTAAAACAAAAACTAGCAGAGATCGCTTCGCAAACAAAAGTTGATTTTGCTAAGTGTGAAGATCTGCAAAAGTGCAGGTTTTGTGCCTACAAGATACTTTGTCAAAGAGATGTATAGAGAGTGAAAAATGAGCTTTAGATCTAACTTAGCGTATGAGGCGAGTGCAGGCAGTGGCAAGACATTTATGCTTGTGGTGCGTTACATCTCACTACTTTTGCGAGGTGCTGATGCCTCCAAAATCGTCGCATTAACATTTACCAACAAAGCAGCTAGTGAGATGCAAGAACGCATCGCTATAACACTTGAAGATCTGCAAAACCGCGATGAGCTTAGCGAGATAGTAAAACAGAGCGGACTAAGTAGAGATGAGGTGCTTAGTAGAAAAGCTAAGCTTTTAGAGCACTTTTTAAGTAGAGATCTAAAGATCACAACCATCGATAGCTTTTTTGCTCTTATACTTCGTCGCTTTAGCCTCTACGCATCGCTTAGGAGCGACTTTGAGACATTTTCATCGCAGCATGAGCATAGGCTAAGAGAGCGGTTTTTGGCACTTGTTAGATCTAATGGCAAAAGCAGTGAACTACTAAGGCTTGCACTAGAGTCTGGTAGGCGGTTTAATGATCTAAACCAGCTTTTAAATGACTTGTTTGTAAACTCCATCACCAAACGCAAATATAGCTATCGTGACACAAAAGAGTATGAACGCACTGCGTTAGAGGCGTTTGGGGAGCTTAGAGAGATGATACTAGCTTGTAAGGAGGCATCAAGCACGGCTAGAGGTGGTATGAGTGGCGAGAGTTTAGAAGATCTGCTCTCAAAGAGTTGGCTTAGTAGAGATACACTCAACTACTCCACCTTTAAAAAGTGCTACAAAAGCGAGATGGACGAGAAGCTTTGCACCATTAGATCTAGCCTAAAGAGCTACTTTGATGCTTATGAGTCTAGCTTTTTTTATGCACTTTTTGAGCTTGTAGAGATCTACAAAGATGCCAAAAGAGAGCTTTATGAGAGCGATGGGGAGCTTGGGTTTGATGATGTGAGCTACCTTGTGCATAAGATTTTGCACCTCATAGATGATAGCGACTTTTTGTACTTTAGGCTTGATGCTCGCATAGAGCATATACTCCTAGATGAGTTTCAAGACACGAGTCTGCTTCAGTATGCGATCCTAGAGCCACTTATAAGCGAGATAACAGCGAGTGAAGATGGGCGAAGTTTCTTCTTTGTGGGCGATAAAAAGCAGTCGATCTACCGCTTTAGAGGTGGGTTTAGCAGGCTTTTTGATGAGGTGCTAAAAAGGCAAGGTACAACACTTGAACATCTTAGTATAAACTACCGCTCTAGCAGGCTTCTAGTGGAGTTTGCAAATGAGGTGTTTGGTGAGAAGATGCGTGACTTTACCCCGCAAAGCTCACACAAAAGCGAAGATGGGTTTGTAGAGGTGAGAATAGTAGAAGATCCACTTAGTGAGATCGTAGGCGTTGTAGAGATGCTTCGTAGTGCAGGCTCAAGCGAGATAGCACTGCTTTGTGCGACCAATAGTGACGCTGAAGTTTTAGAAGATCTGCTTAGATCAAAGGCAATCGATGTTTCAAGTCTAGCTAGCTCAAAGCTCATCAACCAAAGAGGCGTCAAGGCGGTTTTGGAGTACTTTAAGTACCTCTACTTTACGCAAGATCTATACTTGCAAAACTTCCTATTTTTAGCTGGAACAAAAGAGCACAGGAGCCTAGATCTAGGCGGTAAAACGCTAGTGCAGATGGCAAAACGCATAGCAGATAGCTACTCTTTGTGGAGTGAAGATCTGCTTTTGTTTATGGATATATTGGCTAGCTTTGATGATATGGAGTCGCTTCTGTTCTCGTATGAACGCATAGAGGCATCATCACCTAGTCGCACTCATAGCGAAGTGGCGATCCTCACTGTGCATAAGTCTAAGGGGCTTGAGTTTGAGTCTGTTGTGGTGGTGGATCGGCTCAAAAGAGCTAATGCGGATAGATCTACTATCGTTTATGACTATGAGGGCATAGATCTAGTGGGTATGAAGCTTCGCCAAAAGGGTAGAGACAAGGTAGATGAGGAGTATAACTCACTGCTAGGAAGATCTAAGGCGTTAAGAGATGAAGATGCACTAAATGCACAGTATGTGGCATTTACAAGGGCAAAAAGTGCTCTAGTGGTACTTCAAAAGAGCAAAAACTCATCGTTTGAAGATCTAGATCTAAAAGAGTTAAAAGTGGGTGAGCTTAGCTTTAGTAGAAGCAAAAAGATAGCACCCGCTAAAAGCGTAGATCTTGAGTTTGAGCAGATCTTTTATGGTAAACAAGATGAGATCTTAAAGAGCAGTAGCAGTAGTGAGGGGACAAACTTCGGTCTAGCTCTGCACTATATGCTAGAGATGCTTGATGGCTTTAGTGCGAGTAGCTTTGAGATGGCGTTTAGTGCAATGAGAAACCGTTACGCTCTACTCATCGGCGAAGATGGGTGTAGTGATGTAGCTTCAAGAGTAGGTCGGCTCTTGGAGTGTGGCGAGTTTAGATCCCTGCTTAGTGGCGAAGTGTATAAAGAAAAACCGATCAAGTATAGAGGTGATCTTAAGGTTTTGGATCTGCTAATCTTTGATGGTAAGTGTTATAAGGTGGTCGATTTTAAAAGCTCTAAAAGCTTTCATAATGAGCATATAAAGCAGGTAAATGGCTATATGGAAGCACTAAGACAGATGCAACCACACGCTGTTGAGGGCTACTTATGCTACTTGCTAAAAGATGGTGTAGAGATAGAGAGAGTGTAGCTTAAAATAAACTCAAATTAAGGCTCTTGTAAGCATATAAGAGTATAATTCCGCTACTAATTTTACGAAAGGGTTCAAGATGAAATTTACAAAAATTGCAACTCCTGAACAAATCGATCAAAAATGGGTTTTGATCGACGCTGAGGGTAAAACATTTGGACGAGTTATCACTGAAGTAGCTACTATTCTTCGTGGTAAAAACAAGCCATGTTTTACTCCAAACATAGACTGTGGTGACTTCGTAGTGGTGGTAAACGCCTCTAAAGTTAAGTTTAAAGGTGGCTCAAAAATGGACGCTAAAGAGTACCATACTCACTCTGGCTACTTTGGAAGCACAAAGAGCATCAAACTAGCAGATCTACTAGAGAAAAACCCAGAGAAGCTTTTCAAACTTGCAGCTCGCGGTATGCTACCAAAAACTAAACTTGGTGCAAAAATGCTTAAAAAACTAAGAGTCTATGCGGATAGTGAACACCCTCACACTGCACAGATAGCTAAATAAGGATAAATAATGGCAAAAATCTATGCAACAGGTCGCAGAAAGACTTCCATAGCAAAGGTGTGGCTAAGCAGTGGCAAAGGCGGTATAACAGTAAATGGTTTATCGCTAGATGCGTGGCTTGGCGGGCTTGAGGCGAAAAAACTTCGTGTTAAGCAACCACTTCAACTAACTAAGCAAGATGGCTCAGTTGATATCACTGCTACTGTTCTTGGTGGCGGTTTTGGTGGTCAAGCTGATGCTCTAAGACACGGGATCTCAAGAGCATTGGTTAAGTTTAACCCAGATCTAAAAGCTATACTAAAACCAGAAGGTATGATGACTCGCGATGCTAGAAGCGTTGAGAGAAAGAAACCAGGTAAGAGAAAAGCTAGAAGATCTAGACAGTTCTCTAAGCGTTAATCGCTTTTGGGGTGCCTTGGTGCCCCTTATTTGCATGCGATTTTTACTACTTCTACTCTTTTTTACTAATATCTTTGCTTCAACTCTACATCTAAGTACACCAACCAATCCTGCACGACTAAACCCACTACTAGCAACTGACTCAAGCTCTAGCGAGATCGCTGGATTTATATTTAACTCGCTTGTAAAGTATGATAAAGATGCCAAAGAGATAGTGGGCGATCTAGCTAAAAAGTTCTACTTTGAAGATGAAAAGACGCTTGTTTTTGAGCTTAGAAGTGGCGTAAAGTGGCATGATGGCAAGAGTTTTAGCTCAAAAGATGTCCTATTTACCTACAACACCATCATTTCACCGACTGTCTCAACACCATATAGTGCTGCTTTTAGGTTTGTCTCTTCCATCGAGATAGTAGATGATCTTGTGCTAAAGGTGCACTATACTGAGCCATACTTTAAGGCGGTGGAGATTTGGACGATGGGGATCTTACCTGAGCATTTATTAAGAGATGAGCAAAATCTTATGAGCTCAAAGTTTAACACTTCGCCCATTGGCACGGGAGCTTACAAGCTAAAAAAGCTAGAGTTTTCTAAAAATATAGAGCTTGAAGCGTATGATGAGTACTTTGAGGGCAAACCAAAGATAGATCGCATCTCATTTAGTGTGGTGGGTGATGCGATGACTCGTTTTTTGAAGCTAAAGGCGGGTGAGGTTGATGTGGGAAGTTTGGAGCCGTTGCAGTATAGCAGGCAACTAGATGAGAGCTTTTTTAAGAGGTTTAAAACTCACGAGAATATCTCCTATTCATACAGTTACTTAGGGTTTAACTTAAGACTTGAGAAGTTTCAAGATCCTCGCGTTAGAGAGGCTCTCTCGCTTGCGATCGACCGTGAAGAGCTTGTAAAAGTGCTATTTTTCGATCACGCTAAGGTGTGCTTGGGGCCATTTTTGCCAAATAGTATGGCATATGATGAGAGTCTAAAGCCAGTGGTGCGAGATCTAAAAAGAGCAAAAGAGCTACTAAGCGAGGCGGGTTATAGCAAGCAAAATCCTTTTGAGTTTGAGATAGCAACATCAAACTCAAACTCTATCCGCCCCTACGCGGCACAGATGTTACAGCAACAGCTTTTGGAGGTGGGTGTGAGGGTGAAGCTTCGCATCATGGAGTGGCAGGCGTTTTTAAATACAGTTGTTTTTCCGCATAAGTTTGATAGTGTGTTGCTTGGTTGGAGTCTCTCGCCACTTCCAGATCCATACCTTTTTTGGCACAGTAGTAGCGATAAGGCAGGTGGATTTAACCTTGTGGGGTACAAAAATAATCTCGTCGATGAGCTGATAGAGCGTAGCCAAAGCGAGGTGGACGAAGAGCGACTTGGTGAGCTTTTTAGGCGTATTGGTGAGATTGTTATAAACGATAACGCATATCTATTTTTGTATATACCAACATCTATAAGTGCGGTGGATAAGCGGATAAAGGGTATTGATCCTTCGCAGAGCGGGATCTGGCACAACTATATAAAATGGGAGAAGATGGAGTGATAATACTTTTTGATCTTGATGGCACACTGATAGACTCAACCGAGGCGATACTTGAGTCGTTTCACACCTCGTTAGATCTGCACGGTTTTGGCGGTGTGAGCGATGAGCAGATCAAGGCTCTCATAGGCTATCCGCTAGATATAATGTTTGCCAAAATCGGCGTAGAGAGCGAGAAAGTGTGGAGTGCGGTTGATGCTTATAGAGAGCATTATAGACCAATTTCAACTCAAAAAACAGTGCTACTTGAGGGTGCAAGCGAAGCGGTAAAGCTTGCTAGTAGCTTTGCTGAACTTGGGGTTGTAACGACCAAAACGGCTCTATACTCTCGCGAGCTTATGGAGCACTTCTTACTTATGGACTACTTTAAAACTTTGGTGGGCAAAGAAGATGTGACAAACCCAAAACCTCACCCAGAGCCTATACTAAAGGCTTTGGAGGCGTTTAAGACGCAAGATAAGCAGATCTATATGATAGGCGATACAAAGTTAGATCTACTAAGTGCAAAAAGTGCGGGCGTAAAGGGTCTTGGCGTACTTAGTGGCTATGGGAGTCGCAGTAGTTTAGAGGAGCATACCGATATTATATTTGATAATGCCCTTGATGCGGTTAGATATCTAAATATGATGTGAAAAACCGTTTTTGTATCATTTAGCCACATTTTTAGCTTAATCTAAAAAAGAGCTTTATTTCAAGCTATTTTTAAGAGCAAGTTAATTAAAATGATGTGCTAATAGAGTTCGCTCAATTTGTGTAATAATTTTGTTTTGATAACCAAAAGGAGAGTTTATGCTAGAGATAAGATGGCATAGTCGTGCTGGTCAGGGAGCTGTTACTGGTGCAAAAGGCTTAGCTGAAGTTATATCTACAACTGGGAAACATGTGCAAGCTTTTGCATTTTACGGTTCGGCTAAAAGGGGAGCTGCTATGACAGCTTATAACCGTGTAGATGATAAAGTGATCATGAATCACGAAAAATATATGCAACCAGATTATGTGTTTGTAATAGATCCTGCACTTACAATGACTGCTGATGTAACCATCAACCACAAAGATAGTACCAAATATATTATTACCTCGCATCTTAGTGTAGATGAGCTAAAAAAGGCTCAACCAAAGCTAGAGGGCAAAGAGGTTTATGTAGTTGATTGTATAACTATTGCTAATGAAACTATCGGTAGAGCTATACCAAATACGCCGATGCTTGGTGCTTTTATGAAGGTTTCTGGTATGTATGACATAGAATTTTTTAAAGATAGTATGAAAAAGGTTCTAAAAAAATTGCCACAAAAGATTGTAGATGCCAATATGCTAGCTATTCAGCGTGCGTATGATGAAGTGAAGTGAGGAGCTAGATATGAGCAAGAAAGGTTGGAATGAGTTTGAGATCGGAGCTATGCTTCGTAGTTTTAATGGCGTGGCAAATGATATAGCTCTAACTAAACAAGAGGATCGTAACTACTCTGAAAATAACTCTTTTAAAGCGAGTGTTGCAGATTGGAGGCTAATTAAGCCTGTTTTTAACAAAGATTACTGCATCGACTGTCAGTTTTGCTGGGTTTACTGCCCTGATGTCTCCATCATCTCAAGAGATCAAAAGATGATCGGTATAGATATGGATCACTGTAAAGGGTGTGGAATCTGTGTTGAGGTTTGTCCTACAAACCCTAAGTCACTCTTGATGTTTGCTGAGCAGGTAGATGATGAGACTGCGATCGCTGGGTGGCCAAAAAAAGATGATAAGGAAGCGTAATTATGGCATTTGATAAAATGGAACTAAATGAAGTAGAGGTTTGGGATGGCAATATGGCGGCATCTCACGCCCTAAGACAGGCTCAAGTTGATGTTGTTGCGGCTTATCCGATCACTCCATCTACGCCGATCGTGGAGAACTACGCGACATTTCATGCAAACAACTTTGTAGAGGGTGAGTTTGTAATGGTTGAGTCAGAGCACGCTGCTATGAGTGCGTGTATAGGTGCAGCAGCAGCAGGGGGAAGGGTAGCAACTGCTACATCTTCACAAGGGCTTGCTCTTATGTCAGAGACGCTATACCAAGCATCTGGTATGAGACTACCAATCGTGCTAAACATCGTAAACCGTGCACTAGCAGCTCCACTAAATGTTAATGGTGACCACTCAGATATGTATATGGTTAGAGATAGTGGGTGGATCCAATTTGATGCGTTTAGCCCGCAAGGTGCGTATGATCTAAACCTTATAGCATTTAAGGTGAGTGAAGATCACGATGTGAGACTACCTGCGGTTGTAAACCAAGATGGGTTTTTGACATCGCATACCGCTCAGGGTGTAAGCCCGCTAAGTGATGATGCAGCGTATAAATTCATAGGTGAATACAACCCAATGAATGATATGCTTGACTTTGAACACCCTGTAACACATGGTGTACAGACCGAAGAGGATTGGCACTTTGAGCATAAAGCTAGACAGCACAACGATCTTATGACTAAAGTTCTTCCAAAGATCCAGTCTGCTTTTGATGAGTTTGAAAAACTAACAGGTAGAAAATATAGCTTCGTAGAGAAGTATGATATGGACGACGCAGAGGTTGTAGTCGTATGTATGGGAAGCTCGGTTGAGACTGCTAGAGAGGTTGCTAGCGAGATGAGAGCAGAGGGGATCAAAGCTGGTGTGGTTGGCTTAAGAGTGCTTAGACCATTCCCATTTTTTGAAGTTATAGAGGCTCTAAAAGATATAAAAGCGATCGCTGCACTAGATAGATCTAGCCCAGGGGGAGCAGCAGGAATGCTATTTAACGAGATCTCAGCAGGTCTCTTTAGCGTTAAGTCAAATGCGGCACTAAGTGGCTATATATATGGACTAGGTGGACGAGATCTAACAAAAGCTCAGCTAAAAGATCTATATAGAGAGCTAAAAGCAAATGCAGACGCGGGCAAAGTGCTAACACCACTGCAACAGTTCATTGGGGTTCGTGGCCCTAAACTAGCGTTTTTATAAGGAAAAGATATGAGTGAAATGAAAAAAATCAAAAACCTAAAAGAGTTTTCAACTTCGGCGGATCGTTTTGAGGGTGCAAACCTTCTCTGCCCAGGGTGTGCTCACTCGATCATCGTTAGAGAGGTGCTAAATGCCACAAATGATGACCTCGTACTATCAGCTTCAACTGGTTGTTTGGAGGTTTGTACAGCGGTTTATCCATACACATCATGGGACGCTTCGTGGATCCACATAGGGTTTGAAAACAGCTCGACAGCAGTTGCTGGTGCAGAGTCGATGTATAAGGCACTAAAACGCAAAGGCAGACTAAAACAACCAGATCGTAACCCTAAGTTTGTATCGTTTGCGGGTGATGGTGCATCGTATGACATCGGTTTTCAGTGGATCTCTGGTTGTATGGAGCGAGGTCATAACATAATGCACATCGTTTTAGACAATGAAGTCTATGCAAACACAGGTGGACAGAGATCATCATCTACGCCGATAGGATCATCTGCTACAACTTCACCTGCTGGAAGCGTGAGCTATGGTGAGAGAAAGAACAAAAAAGATCTAATGGCGATCATGGCAGCTCACAACATACCATACGCTGCACAAGTCTCTCCAAATAAGTGGAAAGATATGGTTAAAAAGATCCAACACGGTATGGCAGTTGATGGACCTGTCTTTATAAATGCAGTCTCACCATGTACAACTGAGTGGAAGTTTGACCCAAAAGATACTATGCATATAGCTGATCTAGCTACTGACTCGCTAGTGTTTCCACTATATGAGATCATCGATGGCAAGAAGCTAAATATCACTTACAGACCAAAAAATATAGTCCCTGTTGAGGAGTATCTAGCTGCTCAAGGTCGTTTTAAGCATCTATTTAAAGATGAGTATAAGTACCTTATAAAAGAGTGGCAAGAGAGAGTTGATGCCAACTGGGCGTACTTACAACGCCGTGAAGAGGCGGGAGTTTAAAACTCCTCTACTCTAAAGACTTCATAAGCCACCTCTTCATAGGGGTGGACTCTTTTGAGTGTGATGATCGCCTCTTTTATGATGGCATCATCGCAGATCATCTCCACTTTGTACTCCTCAACTCTCTCAACCACACCAACACTTCCTATGTATGGATCTGCACCACTAAGTGCTCTAAACTGCCCAACTCCAAGTGTCTCAAAACTGCAACGATCATAGTTTGCGTATCTGCCAACTCCTAGATCAAAAAGGGCATCTTTGATCTCCTCTTTGTGCGATGCAGGAGTGAAAAAAGTTAGCTTATACATAGCGAAGGTATCCCAAAAGCTCGCTACTTAACTCAAACTTACTCTTTGCAATCGTCTCTATATCTTTGTAGTTAAACCCGCCACTGTTGTAGCAGATGACACTATTTGCACCATCTTTGCTTAATAGTGCGTCGATGGCATGGGTGACAAAGCGGTATGCCATAAGGCGATCGTAGGTGGTTGGGCTTCCGCCTCTTTGAGTGTGTCCAAGTGTTGTTACTCTCGCTTCGATACCTACTTCATCTTCAAACCATTTTGCGATGCTTTGTGAGCTATCTTTGATCCCCTCTGAAACCACAGCTATGAAGTAGCGTCTGCCATTTTTAAGCTCTTGTGCGAACTTCTGCTTGTAGTGTATGAGGTCATACTCCACCTCTGGTATGAGACAAAGCTCTGCCCCGCTTGTAAGAGCTGAGATTAGTGCTAAGTATCCGCAGTCTCGCCCCATAGTCTCTATGACAAAGGCTCTTGAGAATGATGAGGCGGTGTCACGGATATTGTCGATGGCGGATCTGATCACATTTAGTGCGGTGTCCACGCCGAGTGAGTACTCTGTGCCTACTATGTCGTTGTCTATGGTTGATGGCACGCCACAAAAGCTGATGTTGTGCTCAGCACAAAATGCACTCATACCTCTAAAGCTCCCATCTCCTCCGAGGACAACTAGCTTGTCGATACCTAGTTTGGCGAGGTTTGCCTTCGCCTTTGCTCTATAAGAGGGATCTAAAAAACGGCTACTTCGTTTAGATCTAAGTATAGTGCCACCACGGTTGATGATCCCGCTTACACTGCTAAAATAGGCTTCGTGTATATCGCCATCGATAAGCCCATCGTAGCCATCATATATGAGGTAGGGTTTAAGATCTTTGGCGAGTGCATACTCCACAAAGTGTTTGATAGCGGGGTTCATTCCGCTAACATCTCCGCCTGAGCATAGTATTGCGATGCTATTCATCTAGTGCCTTTTTTTGCTAATTATATAGGTTTATTGTTAAAGTATATTATAATTTAGCAAAGGGGAGTGAATGAAAAGCAGTAGTGCACTATTTTTAAACAGCAATATATCAGCAAGATTAACAGGCATCGAACACTCCTCACTGCTTAGGGCTTCGATCTTTTTGCAAAATGGGCTTGAGAGAGTTTTCATAGTTACATTTAAACACAATGAGCGACTAGATGAGCATATAGCTATGCAGATGGATACAAAAAGATATGATGAGCGTATAGAGTTTGTGAGTATCTGGGATCTACTGCTTGGTTTTGTAGATCTGATAGATGGCAGGCTACATAGGGGCTACGAAGTGGGTCGCAAGTATAGATCTACTAATGCGATGGAGATAGTTTATGATGAAAAGGGTACAAAGGCTAAGGTGTGCTATTTTGGTGTAGATGGCGAGCTAGGGCTTGTTGAAATCGTAAGTGATGAGAAGCTAAGATCTGGGTTTTACATAGTAAACAATGGGACTGACCTAGAGTTTGTGGGGAGTGAGCAGAAACTATATGAGCTAGGGTTAAGTAGGCTTGTAAAAAAGATTGGCGGTGCTATTTTGGCGGTGGTAGATCGAAATGAGGTAGCGTATGTGCCTGCTATAATGTGTAGGCAAGAGTTGCAGGGTAGCGTTGATTTGCGGGTTGTGAGTGTAATACATAGTACGCACTATAAGGGCAAAAACTCTGATGGTGCGATCAAGAGTTTTTATGCTGAGATCTTTGATGTAAAACTGCCACCTGCTGATGGGGTGGTGGTCTTAAGTAGTGCCCAACTAAGAGATGTGACTAAACGCATATCTCACCAAAGAGTGCACTACATACCGCACGCCGTTGGTGCTTTAGCAAAGTATGCAGATCTAAAGCGTGATCCACGCCTTGTGGTTTATGTAGCGAGGCTCTCAAAGGAGAAGAGGCATATTGAGGCGATTGATATATTTGCAAAGGTACTGCGTAGTGTGCCTGATGCTAGGCTTGAGATCTATGGCATAGGCGAAGAGAGAAAGAAGATCATCGAGCATATAGAGCGACTTCGTTTGGGTGGATCTGTGAAGCTTATGGGGTATGCTTATGATGTTTATAGGGTTTTTGCATCTGCTAGAGTTTCGATCTCTACTAGCTCAATCGAGGCTTTTGGACTTTTTGTGCTAGAGTCGTTAAGTATGGGGTGTCCTTGTGTGGCGTATGGTATCAAGTATGGGCTTGAGGAGATTATAGAAGATGGCAAAAGTGGTTTTGTGGTGCGTGATGGCGATAGCGATGAGTTTGCAAGACGCGTAGTAGAGCTTTTGAGTAGTGAAGTTTTGCATGAGCAACTAAGTAGCTACGCGAGCCTAGATGTAGCTCATCGCTACTCAGTGACTAAATGTTTTAAGCGGTGGAGTGATCTGTATGAGCAGATGAGCATAGGAGTGCAAGCTCATCATAAAGAGATGGTTGCAGAGTACGCTAGTAGGTTGCTCTCTATGGTTAGTGTGATAGAAGGATCTCATAAGTATGTAAAAAAAGTGGCACTCTTTAGAGAGAGGATCGTCTATGTAGATCTGGAGTGCTATGGAGTAAAAATAGCCATAGATGTTAGGATCGAGACGGCTCAAGCAAGTATAATAGTGTTTGGTAGAGATCTTTATGACAAAGGTGTGCTTGTGGGGTCGATCAAGTCGGGGCTTGTAGATCTTGGTGTTAGTGAAGATCTAGGAGTGTTTGTTGTAGCGAGTCTAGCTAGTGGTGTAGAGGAGGTCGCTAAGCTACTTCTGGAGTGGGTGAGTAGAGTTGAGGATCTCTTTGAGCTACTAAGCAAGGAGCAGGTGTCGATGATGAAGCTTGAGTCTCTTAGAGGGTTGATGCAACAGAAGCTAGAGAGCAGATCTCAAGGGGCATTTTTGGAGCGAGTTTGGATCTATGATGGTCGTATGGTGGTGCTTGACTTTGAGATTTTTGGTAGAGTTTTGGCGTTTGATATGCGACTAGATATGAGTAAAAATGCCCTAAGAGTAGAGATGTTTATAAGGAAAACAAAAGAGCAGATCGAGCTAGTAGAGGGCTATATGCTTGGATCTAAAGATGGTAAATATACTATATATGATGGAGATGGCTTAGATTTAGATGGTGTTGTGAGGGTGATTTTGTCATATGTCTATATGGTGGCGTCCAGACGGGTTTTGAAGTAGTATGGTACCCGAACGGGTACTATACAAGCGGGTTTGATTTTGCTAAAATGTAGCACTATTTTATATAACAAGGTGTTATAGATGCAAGCAGGAACTGTAAAAAGCATAAAAGATGGCGAGTTTTTTGCCAAAGGGATCGATGGAAGTGTGCGAGAGCTTAGTGTTGGCGATGTTGTAAGCATCAACGAGATCATCTTTGGAAGTGGGCTAAATATAGGCTCTGCTAAGATGGAAGTAGAGCTAAGTGGCAACGATGTGATAGTGCTAATGCATGGGCAGTATCAGCAGATAGACTCTTCGCTTCTTGAGATGAGCTATGGTGATGATGAGTTGCTATTTACTACTGAGGCGATCAAAGCTAATATGGAGCTTTATGCTAAAGCAAACGAAGCAAATGCTTTGCTAGATGTGACAGATGAGGAGACCGCCGCGGGTCAAGAAGCCGCAACTAGTAGCGATCCTGGTAGTTCGATATTTGCCGATCGTGATGGCGATAGTACAGATGTGGTGAGCCAGCTTGTGGCAGAAGATGATCTAGGTGGCGTGGAATTTGGCGTGCCTTTTGCCGATGAGGGTATGGGTAGGGTAGTAGAAAATACTTCGCTACAAGTAACCATAAATACTGATCGCAATGATGATGGCGATGTGATAGTAAGTGGCATAACTGAGCCAAATGCCGAAGTGATAGTTGTAGATCCTGATGGCAATGAGTATGTCATCATCGCTGATGGAGATGGAAACTACGAGATAGTTATACCAAATGGCAAAGATGGTGACTATGTGGCTACTGCTAGCGATGAAGATGGTAACACAGGCTCAGCTTCATCTAACCTAGACACATCTGATAACTCCGACACATCTGATAACTCCGACACATCTGATAACTCCGACACATCTGATAACTCCGACACATCTGATAACTCCGACACATCTGATAACTCCGACACATCTGATAAC
>Ga0172377_10000052_pt1 | contig 89842 bp, 85 predicted proteins | sample Pumphouse3metaG_FD_119749 | JGI IMG/M metagenome (GOLD analysis project Ga0172377, IMG submission 119749) | Leachate microbial communities from a municipal landfill in Southern Ontario, Canada - Pumphouse #3 metaG | ecosystem: Engineered > Solid waste > Landfill > Unclassified | place: Canada...
CATCTTAATGACGGAAAGTATGATGCTCTTTGCTCTAGCGAAACATCTTTATCAACTGAAAGAGGGCTTGATGTTATTCAAAATGATATAACTGCAAACGAAGGAACCGTTGCATGTTTTGCAGAAGACGATAACTATTGTATTTCGGCATTGTTAAACAATGGCCTCTATTTCTATATCAAAGACAATATAAGCGCTAAATTTGGAAATCAGGGATGTACAAGCGCTACGGTTGGCGGAGATGAAGACGATGACGATGATGATGGTGATGATGATGGAAACGGAGTAATAATTGATACAGGATGCTATACGGAAGAAAGCTTAATTCTTCAAATCGGAGGAAGCGATCATACTTTGTCTCTTAGAGAAGACGGCACGGTATGGGCTTGGGGAAGAAATAATTACGGACAAGTTGGAGACAACAGTGTTACGGAAAGACATACTCCCGTTCAAGTCAAAGGAGTTGGAGGAGTTGATTATTTAACAAGTATTATTGAAGTTACAGGAAGGGGCTGGCATTCTTTGGCTCTGAAATCAGACGGAACAGTTTATGCTTGGGGAAGAAGCTTGTATGGAGCTCTTGGAGACGGAACTACAATTACAAAATATGCTCCCGTCCAAGTAAAAGGAGTCGGAGGAACCGGGAATTTAACAAACATTAAAGGAATTGGGACAGGATGGTGGCATTCTCTTGCGATAAGAGAAGACGGCACCGTTTTTGCATGGGGAGGCAATCAGTACGGACAGCTTGGAGACAATAGTACTACGGATAGCAATACTCCCGTTCAAGTAAAAGGAGTTGGAGGAAGCGGTTATCTTACCAATGTCTTGCAAGTTGCAGGAGGAAACGAACACACAGTTGCCTTAAGAGAAGACGGAACTGTTTATGCTTGGGGTAAGAATGAACATGGCCAGCTTGGAGATAATAGTACTACGGATAGATATACTCCAGTCCAAGTAAAAGGAGTTGGAGGGGAAGGATTTTTAACTAATGCTATAAGTGTTGCTGCAGGAAGCGCATATTCTCTTGCTCTTCTTGAAGACGGAACCGTTTATACTTGGGGAAATAATTGGTACGGCCAGCTTGGAGACAATACTACAGAGCATAGTTCTGCTCCCGTCAAAGTAAAAGGAGTAGGAGGAGTTGATTATTTAACTGATATTGTTGCTATTGCAAGCGGATGGTATCATTCTCTTGCTCTAAAATCAGACGGAACCGTTTATGCCTGGGGAAGCAATCTTTATGGCGGTTTGGGAGTAGGAGTTGGATCTGATTACATTTCTACTCCTGTTGAAGTTAAGGGAATAGGCGGAGTTGGAAGTTTAACTGGAATTGAAACAATTGGGACGGGACATAGAAATTCCTTTGCTGTTGGAAGCGACGGGGCAGTTTACGCTTGGGGGCTAAATGATTACGGAGAATTGGGAGATGATACGGTAGAAAGCAGATTTACGCCGGTTAAAATTTGGAATTTAAGTCCTGGGCTTGTAGTTGAAATTGAAGCTGGAGCTTATCATTCTCTTGGTATTAGAGCAGGCGGCACTGTTTTTGCCTGGGGTTACAATAGCGCAGGACAGTTGGGAGATAATACTACTCTTGAAAGACTTAGCGGAGTTCAAGTTAAAGATTCAACAGGAGATGATTTTTTTGAAAATGCAGAAGGAATTGCCGCCGGAGCTTATCATTCTCTTGCTCTAAAATCAGACGGAACCGTTTATGCCTGGGGGTTTAACGGAGGAGGACAACTGGGAGACGATAGTACGACAAACAGTTCTCTTCCAGTCCAAGTAAAAGGAGTCGGAGGTTCCGGCAATTTGACCAATGCTACAAGTGTTGCTGCGGGATATTTTCATTCTCTTGCTCTAAAATCAGACGGCACGGTCTACGCTTGGGGATACAACAATTATGGCCAGCTTGGAGATAATAGTACGACAGAAAGGCATGTTCCAATTCAAGTTAGCATAACTAGTGTTTCTGCTATTGCTGCAGGAGATTATCATTCCCTTGCTCTAAAATCAGACGGAACCGTTTGGGCTTGGGGAAAAAATGACAATGGCCAGCTTGGAGATAATAGTACCACTGAGCGTCTTGTTCCTGTCCAAGTAAAAGGAGTCGGAGGAGAAGGAAATTTATCCGATATTATAGACGTATCTGCCGGAGTTTGGTTTTCCCTTGCTCTAAAATCAGACGGAACCGTCTATGCTTGGGGATATAATAATTACGGACAGCTTGGAAATGATGATTCTGTAGATAGCTCTGTTCCAGTCCAAGTAAAAGGAGTCGGAGGAGAAGGAAACTTATCCAATATTTCTGCAATTTCCGCAGGAGGATCTCATTCCCTTGCTCTAAAATCAGACGGAACTGTCTATTCTTGGGGAAGAAACAATTATGGCCAGCTTGGGGATGCAAGCATAACAACAAGAAGAACTCCCGTAAAGGTAAAGGATGAGGGAGGAGAGAATGAACTTACAAATGTTTCTTCAATTTCCGCAGGAATAGACAATCATTCTCTTGCTTTAAAAGAAGAAGGAATTGTTTATTCTTGGGGAAGAAACAATTATGGCCAGCTTGGCAATGACACGATTACAAATACCGCTGCCCCTTCAAGAACGTGCGATCTTCCGGCTGTTGGAGAAGAGGGAGAACCTCCTGTTCCTGTTGAAGGATGCACGGACGAGAATGCTGTAAATTATAATCCGGAGGCGGTAACAGATGACAATTCATGTGAATATTCGTATAGCAGGCCCTCTCAAATTGCGGCTGGATTTTTGCATTCTCTCGTTGTAAGAGAAGACGGAACCGTTTATGCTTGGGGAAGAAATAATTACGGCCAGCTTGGAGATAGCAGCACAGTAGATTGGACTACTCCGGTTCTTATTCCCTCCAAAGTAAAAAGCTCAATGAATTATTTTACTGATGCTTTGGACGTTAAGGCAGGATATTATCATTCCCTTGCTCTAAAATCAGACGGAACCGTTTGGGCTTGGGGATATGGCAATTACGGCCAGCTTGGGATTAATTTTACGACAAGTTACACTCCTATCCAAGTCAAAGGAGTTGGAGGATCGGGTTATTTAACAAATATTATAGCAATAGGGATAGGCAATGATCATTCCCTTGCTCTAAAATCAGACGGAACCGTTTATGCCTGGGGAAGAAATTATTACGGCTATTTAGGAGATGATACTACGACAAACAGAAGTACTCCCGTCCAAGTAAAAGGAGTGGGAGGAGAAGGATATTTGACCAGTATTACGGACATTGCTGCAGGGGTTTATCATACTCTTGCCCTAAAATCAGACGGTACGGTTTACTCTTGGGGATATAATGGTATTGGCCAGCTTGGAGACGGAACTACGGTAAATAAGCATACTCCCGTCCAAGTAAAAGGAGTGGGAGGAGAAGGATATTTGACCGATATTGTCGCAATTGCCGCAGGAGATTATCATTCCCTTGCTCTAAAATCAGACGGAACCGTTTGGGCTTGGGGAGAAAACGTAGTTGGCCAATTGGGAGATAATACTACGACAAATAGAAGTACTCCGGTCCAGGTAAAAGGAGTGGGAGGAGAAGGATATTTAACAAATGTTGCTAGCGTTGCCGCAGGGAACGCATATTCTCTTGCTCTTCTTGATGACGGCACGGTTTACGCTTTGGGGTATAATGGATCAGGGCAATTAGGAGATAATACTACAACAAACAGAAGTACCCCCGTTCAAGTTAAAGGTCCTTTTGGAATAGGATATTTGACCGATATTGTCGGTATTGCGGCGGGATGGAAACATTCTCTTGCAACAAGAGAAGATGGCACTGCTTGGGCTTGGGGATATAACGGATGGGGACAATTAGGGGATAGAACTACAACAGATAGGCATTTTCCTGTCAAAGTTCTTTTTGAAGATGAGCCGGTTTTTGAAGGATCAATTGCTCAAATTTCATCAGGAAAGGAAACCGGAGCCGGAAATCATACTGTTGCTCTTCTTGACGATGGAACGGTTTATGCTTGGGGATATAATAATATTGGACAGCTTGGAGATGGAACTCAGACAAACAGGCGCGTCCCTGTACAAGTTAAAAGCACAGACGGAACAATAGGCCTAACTAATATTATAGAAGTTGCAGCCGGGGGGAATCATTCTCTTGCGCTTGCAACAGGCGGAACAGTTTATGCGTGGGGATGGAATGCCTACGGCCAGCTTGGGGATAATACTACAACAAGCAGAGTTGTTCCTGTAGAGGTTAAAGGTCCAGGAGGAGCCGGACTTTTAGAAAATGTTATAAACATCGCTGCAGGAGGTCGTTTCTCTCTGGCTTTAAAAAATGACGGAACCGTATGGGCTTGGGGAAGAAATGGTTCGGGCCAGCTTGGAGACGGTACTACGACAGATAAGCTTACTCCCGTCCAGGTAAGAGGAGTAAGTGGAAGTGGCTATTTAACCGATATTGTCGCAATTGCCGCAGGAGGCCTTCATTCTTTAGCACTAAAATCCGATGGAACGGTTTATGCTTGGGGAGAAAACGTAGTTGGCCAATTGGGAGATGTTGATACTTATCAAACAAACAGTACTTCTCCTGTAAAAGTTAATGGAGTAGGAGGAGAAGGATATTTAACAAATGTTGCTGCTATTTCTGCGGGATACGTTCATTCTATGGCTTTAAAAGATGACGGAACCGTTTTTACATGGGGAAGAAATTATAACGGCCAGCTTGGAGACGGATCAGGCCTTATAGAAAAGCAAACCCCGGTTCAGGTTAAAGGAGTAGGAGGAGTAGATTATTTAACTGACATTGAAGAAATTTCAGGCGGTCATTCTCATTCTTTGGCCCTAAAATCAGACGGAACCGTTTTTGCCTGGGGATGGAATTATAACGGCCAGCTTGGGGATGATACCACTTCAAGCAAGAGTACTCCCGTTCAGGTAAAAGGGAAAGACGGGATTGGTTATTTAACCGATATTATTTCAATTGCCGGAGGTTCTTATCATTCCGTTGCTTTAAAAAGCAATAGCACTATTTGGACTTGGGGATATAATATATATGGACAGCTTGGAAATAACACTACGACAAACAGCGATACTCCCGTTTTAGTACTGTGGGGAACAGATCCGATAATTTACGGATGTACGGATCCGGAAGCGAATAACTTTAATCCTGATGCTGAAATAGACGATAGCTCTTGCACGTATCCTGATCCGGTTTTCGGATGCACCGACTTTGAAGCTTTGAATTATAATCCTGTTGCGGATACGGATGATGGTTCTTGTGAATATCACCTTGATCCTCTTGTTCAAATTGATGGAGGAGCTTATCATTCTATTGCTGTTACAAACAGCGGAGTGGTTTATACTTGGGGATCAAATACAAATGGACAGCTTGGAGACGGAACAACAGTGAGTAGAACTGTTCCTATTCAAGTAAAAGGAGTCGGAGGAGTAAATTATTTAACCAATGTCAAAAGTGTTGCTGCAGGAGGTCGTTTCTCTCTGGCTTTAAAAAATGACGGAACCGTATGGGCTTGGGGAGATAATTGGTCGGGCAAACTTGGGGACGGAACTACTACTTCTCGTCTTACTCCTATCCAAGTTAGAGGACCTGGAGGATCCGGTTATTTAACAAGTATTACTTCAATTAGTGGTGGATGGTATTCTGCAACTGCTCTAAAATCAGACGGCACTGTATGGGCTTGGGGATATAACATACATGGAATGCTAGGAGACGGAACTACAATTACAAAATACACTCCTGTCCAGGTAAAAGGAGTCGGAGGATCTGGTTATTTAACAAATATTATAGCAATTGACAGTAATGATTGGCACTCTCTTGCTCTAAAATCAGACGGCACTGTATGGGCTTGGGGAGCAAATCATGCTGGGCAATTAGGAGATAATACTACTACAGAAATGCGTCTTACTCCTGTTCAGGTAGTAGGCCCAAATGGATCTGGCTATTTAACGGATATTATTAAAATTTCTGCGGGTTATCATCACTCTCTTGCTCTAAAATCAGACGGCACTGTATGGGCTTGGGGAGAAAATAGTCTTGGACAACGAGGAGATGGAACAACTGTTTTATATAACTATACTCCTGTCCAGGTAGTAGGTCCCGGAGGAGTTGGTTATTTAACAAATATTACCGATATTGCTGCCGGTTTTAGACACTCTTTTGCTCTAAAATCAGACGGTACTGTATGGGCTTGGGGGGGAAATTGGTATGGTAACTTGGGAGATAATACTATAACAAATAGACGTACTCCTGTTCAGGTTAAGGGCCCCGGAGGAATTGGTTATTTCTTAAATGTTATAAAAATCGGCGCAGGATTTCATCATTCTCTTGCGATAAAAAGTGATGGAACCGGATGGGCTTGGGGAGAAAATGGCGGGCGATTAGGAGATGGTACAACTATAGAGAGGCATACTCCTGTTAGAATTGGAAGCCCTGAGGATCCGCCTGTTGTTTCTTCAAGGGTTGTTCAAATATCAGGAGGATATGAACATTCTCTTGCTCTAAAGGAAGATGGTACGGTTTATTCCTGGGGAAGGAACCATTATGGCCAATTGGGAATTGGTACTACGGTAAACGAGTATAGTCCAATACAAGTAAGAGGTCCTGCTGGTGTTGGTTATTTGACGAACGTTGAAAATATTACCAAAGGAGGTCGTCATTCTCTTGCAGTAAAGGACGACGGAACCGTATGGGCCTGGGGATGGAATAATGCAGGTCAGCTTGGGGATGGTACTTTAACAAATAGATATACTCCGGTCCAAGTAAAAGGAGTTGGGGGAACTGGCTATCTTACTAATGCTACAAGCGTTGCAGGCGGATATAGTTTTTCTCTTGCCCTAAAATCAGATGGAACAGTCTATGCATGGGGATATAATGTAAATGGTCAATTAGGAAACGGGACTACGACAGATAGTGTTACTGTTCCTGTCCAAGTAAAAGGAGTCGGAGGAGTCGGGTATTTGACCGATATAACAAGTATTACGGCGGGAAATTATCATGCTCTCGCTTTAAAATCAGATGGCACGGTCTACGCTTGGGGAAGAAATTATAACGGTGAGCTTGGAGATGGGACTCAAACAAATAAATATACTCCAGTCCAAGTAAAAGGAGTCGGAGGAGCAGGGTATTTGACAAATATTGAAAGTTTTATTGGAGGTGCTTCTTATTCTCTTGCTTTAAAATCAGATGGCACGGTCTACTCTTGGGGATATAATGAATATGGTGCATTAGGAGATGGAACAACGACAAACAAATATACTCCAGTCCAAGTAAAAGGAGTCGGAGGAGTTGATTATTTAACCAGTATTGTTCATGTTGCAGCAGGTTATCATCATACTCTTGCTTTAAAATCAGATGGCACGGTCTACTCTTGGGGATATAATGAATATGGTGCATTAGGAGATGGAACAACAACAAACAAATATACTCCAGTCCAAGTAAAAGGAGTTGGAGGAGCAGGGTATTTATCGTCAATTGAAAATATTTGGGCAGGATCTGTGTTTTTTTCAATGGCCCTTAAAGATGATGGTACCGTTTGGACTTGGGGAAGCAATGAATATGGTCAGCTTGGAGACGGAACTACAACTACAAGATATACTCCAGTCCAGGTACTTGGGCTTTAGGAAAATTTGACAAATCCTCCATATTTTGCTATTATCTTCATAGTGAGTGTAATACTTATCTAAGTCGGCACAAAGCCCTACTGCAGCAGGGCTTTTTGCTTTTTTATTTCACTTTGATATAATAAATTTTGAGCTGGGAGGCACGCACTCACTAAAGACTTAGAGGAGTAAACTCTCCCGGCTCTTTTTTTATTTCCTTTCAAATGGTATTATTAACTAAAGATAATAAATTTTGATTTTGAAAATGAAAAAAAATATTTCAATAAAAAGATACACTACTTTTAAAATCGGAGGAAAGGCCAAGTATTTTATAAAACTGAGAAAAAAGGAGAAAATAAAAGAAACAGTACAGGAAATAAAAAAGAAGAAGCTTCCTTTTTTAATTATCGGAGGAGGAAGTAATATCCTTGCAGATGATAAAGGATACAGCGGAGTTATTTTAAAGATAGACAACAGAGAACTGCAAGTAAAAGACAGCAAGATTTTTATCGGAGCCGGAGCGCCTCTTTCTCTTGCGGTTGGTGCTTCTTTAAAAAATTCTTTAACCGGACTTGAATGGGCTTCCGGAATTCCAGGGACAGTCGGCGGAGCCATTTATGGGAATGCCGCCGCTTTTGGATTTTCTGTAAAAGATTGTCTTGAAAGCGTTGATGTTTTTAATATTAAAAAGGAAAAATTAGAAACTGTTTCTGTCTCAAAATGCCAATATGGAAACAAGGAAAGCTTGTTTAAAAAAAACAAAGACCTGATTATTGTTTCAGCCGTTTTTAAATTGAAAAAAGGGAGAAAGGAGGAAATTGAAAAGAAAATGAAAGAGCTTATTTCAAAAAGAAAAAAAAGCCATCCTAACACTTTGCCTTCTGCCGGATGCATATTTAAAAATTACGAAGGAAAAATATTGGATAAAAAAATAATTGAGAAATTTCCCGAGCTTGAAAAATTCAACAAGTGGGGAATGATTCCGGTTTCATATCTGATAGAAAAATCAAATCTTAAAGGGAAAAAAGTCGGAGGAGTAAAAGTGTCAAACAAGCATGCGAACTTTATTGTCAACACCGATAAAGGAAAAAAGAAAGATGTTTTGGAGCTGATTAAGATTATAAAAAAAGAAGTTAAGAAAATTTTCGGCATAAAAATCGAAGAAGAAGTGCAAAAATTGTAATTCACACTTGACACATTTTTTAAAAATGAAAAAATAGATAGTAGAAAAGGAAAAATAAAAAAAAGCGCATTGAAAATTTAAAATATTTTTAAAACAGCAGTGGTCGGCTGCTGGAAGTCAAAAATTTTTAGAGTAATGGCCAAAAAAAAGAAAGCGGCTCCTAAGAAAAAAGTCGCTAAAAAGAAAGCGGCTCCTAAGAAAAAGACCGCTAAAAAGAAAAAGAAATAAGGTACAAAAACAACTCCTCGCTAAGGAGTTGTTTTTATCAGACGGTTTTAATCTTTGGTTGTTTAAATTCTAAAAATAGTTTAATTATGAAAATAACAATTAAGCCAAAAGACATAAAGGTTACAAAAGAAATTGAAAAGCACATTGAAGAAAAAGCAGATTCTCTTGAAAAATTTATCAATCTTTCAGCCGGAGAAAAGGAAAGAAAAACATTAAAAGAAATTATTGTCGAGATTGAAAGAGAAACCAAGCATCATGAGAAAGGTCCTGTCTTCAGGGCTAAAATGCAAATGCACCTCCCCGGAAAATTTATTTACGCAGAATCGGTTTCTGAAAATTTAAATCTTTCAATAAATGAAGTTAAGGACGAAATTGAGAAAGAAATAAAAAAATATAAAACAAGAAAAATTTCCTTGAGAAGAAAAAATGAAAGGAATCTTAAGGAAAAAATAAAGTTAGCCTCGGCTGCAAAGAAAGAGGGGTTGTAAGATTTTTCAAAATGTGTTAAAACAGCAATGTTGGTGTCAGTAGTATTTTAACAAAGTAATCGCTTTTTGTTTCTCTCTTTGTTTTTAGTTCATATCCTATCTAAAGGAATGGACAAATTAGCCCAAAAACGAAAGTTTTAGGGTAAGTGATTACTTCAAAAATATGGTTTACAAAACAAAGAGATCCGATTTAAGGGTCCAAAATTATGAAGTTGAAAACTTCAAAAAAAATGGTTATGCAGGCAAACATATTCTAGCTGATTTTTGGTTTGGAAAAAAAATAGAAAAAAAAGAAAAACTTGAAAGAATTCTTCTTGCAGCGGCAAAAAAAGCGAAAAGCAATCCTTTAGGTATAAATATCTATCAGTTCGAGCCCCAGGGATTAACCGGGGTCGTTTTGCTTTCCGAATCCCATATTGCTATTCATACCTGGCCGGAGATAGGGTATATCGCAATTGATATTTTTACCTGCGGCACAGAGTCAATGCCAAATAAAGCTCTTGATTTTTTAAGGAAAGAAATTTCTCCCAAAAAGGAAAAAATCAAAGAGATAAAAAGAGGAGAGGAATTATGAGAAAAAAAGTAATTGGAATTCTGCTTAAAAAAAACGGCATTGATTTTTGGGAACTTTCTTCTGTAATAGGCCATATGGTTTCTTGTGTAAGAGCTCTTAAGAAAATGAAAAAAGAGGGTCTTGTTGTTTTCAAAAAGAACAAAATTATTTTAACTGAAAAAGGGAAAAAAGAAGCTGAAAAAATTAATGCGGTAAAAATAGAGATGCCACTCAAAGGAAAGATAATTTTGAAAGAAAACAAATCTCTTCTTAAAAAATTTAAAGAAGTCAGAAAGAGTTTTGTCGGTAAGGTAGAATACGACCAGTTGCAAGTAAAAGCGGAAAGCGTTATAGACAAGATTGAGCTGATGGATAAAAAAGGGGATATCAAAGGGAAAAAAATAATATGTATTGGAGACGATGATTTTGTCGGAATAGCTCTTGCTATTAAAGGAGGAGCTGAAGAAATCGCAGTTCTTGATATAGACAAAGATATTTTAAATTACGAAAAGGAATTCTTTAAAAAAAAGAAAATTAAATTTAAAACAATTTTACATTCTTTGACAAATCCGCTTTCAAAAGAAATAAAAGGGAAGTATGACGTTTTTATAACCGAACCGCCCGATACGGTTTCAGGAAACACGCTCTTTTTTTCAAGAGGAGTAGAATCTTTAAAAGAAGAAGGAGTCGGATACTTGGGAATATCCCAAAGCACTCTTGAAAAAGAAAAAATAGCAAAGATACAAAAAAACATTCTTGATATGAATATGGTAATTACCGATGTTTTTGACAGGTTTTCATTGTATGATAATGCAAAAGACGAATTTGAATGGGTTTTCGGCCTTCCTGAAGAAATTTCTCTTCCTGAAAGTTCTTGGTTTAATTCAACCCTTGTCAGGGCGGAGAACTTTAAAAAACCAAAACCTCTTATAAAAGGCAAATATAGCAAGGCGATACTTGAAACAAAGTTTTATTGTTAGGGCGGTTTGACATCATTTTTTAGAGGGATATAATGGAATCGTATGAAAAAGAAAAATATTACGATTGATGATCTGGCAATGATGATTAAAAAAGGATTTGACGAAACTGCCAAAAAAAGCGAGGTTAGCAGACGTTTTGATGTTATTGAAGGACGCCTGGAAAAAATAGAAAAGTTAATCCTTGCGGATCATAAAAGAAGAATAGAAAAGCTGGAAATGGAAATAAAAGAATTGAAAGAATTGTTTGCCGTAAAATAATAAGAAAAAAGAAAAAATGATTGATGGGGGATAATTCCCCCTCTTTATTTTAAAGCAGAAAAGTTGTAATATAACGTCAATGTCAATAATTACAAAAATTTTCGGAGATCCCAATGAAAGAGAGATTAAAAAATTAAAACCCATTGTTGAACAAATCGGTATTTTTGAAAATGAGCTTGTTAATCTTTCAAACGACGATTTAAAAAAAGAAGCCGATAAACTGAAGGAAAAGCTTAAAAACGGAGCATCTTTGGACGATATCTTACCGAGGGCCTTTGCGCTTGTTAGAGAATCAGGAAAAAGGACTTTGGGCCAAAGGCATTTTGATGTCCAGCTTATAGGAGGGATAGTTCTTCATCAGGGGAAAATTGCGGAAATGAGAACAGGGGAAGGAAAAACTCTTTCGGCTACTCTTCCCGCTTTTTTGAATTCTCTTACAGAAGAAGGGGTTCATATTATAACGGTTAACGATTATCTTGCCAAAAGAGACGCTGTTTGGATGGGGCAGATTTATGACCTTCTTGGAATTTCTGTTTCTTGCGTTGTTCATGACGGCTCTTTCCTTTATTCTTCAGCTGAAAAGGAAAAAGACAAGGAAAGGGATATTAAAGGAGGATTCAAGGTTCTTGAAGATTTTTTGCTTCCGGTTTCAAGAAAAGAGGCGTATAGCGCCGATATTGTTTATGGAACAAACAACGAATTTGCTTTTGACTACCTAAGAGATAATTTGGCTTATGACATTGATAGCAAAGTTCAAAGAGGTTTTAACTTTGCCATTATCGACGAGGTTGACTCTATTTTGATAGATGAAGCCAGAACTCCCCTTATAATCTCCGGTTCTACCGAAGAATCAACGGAAAAATATTATCATTTTGCCAAATTGGCGCTGGTTTTAAAAAGAGACGAGGATTATGAGCTTGATGAAAAACTAAAAGCGATAACAATCAATCAAAAGGGGCAAGGTACGATTGTAAACCGTCTTGGACTTGATCCTTGGGCGGAAAACGACATAGACACGACTTCTCATATTGAATCGGCTCTTAAAGCAAAAGAATATTTTAGGAGGGACAAGGAGTATGTAGTAAAGGACGGGGAAATAATTATCGTTGATGAATTTACCGGACGCATGATGCCGGGAAGAAGGTGGTCTCACGGCCTTCATCAGGCAATTGAAGCAAAAGAGGGGCTAAAAGTTAAGCCGGAATCAAAAACATATGCCAATATTACTTTCCAGAATTATTTCAGAGGATACAAGAAGCTGTCTGGGATGACCGGAACGGCTCTTACTTCCGCAGAAGAGTTTGACAAGGTTTACGGTCTTGAAGTTGTTAAAATTCCAACCAACAAGCCAATGAAAAGAATTGATATGGATGATTTGGTTTTAAAGACGGAAAGAGGAAAGTTTGCTGCCCTTGTCAAAGAAATAAAAAAAAGATATGAGAAAGGCCAACCGGTTTTAATAGGAACGGTCTCAATAGAAAAAAACGAATATTTAAGCCGTCTTCTTGAAAAAGAAGGAATACCTCATCAGGTCTTAAACGCAAAACATCACGAAAGAGAAGGGGAAATAATAGCCCAGGCAGGAAGACCCGGAGCTGTTACAATTGCAACCAATATGGCAGGAAGGGGAGTTGATATAATTTTGGGCGGAAATCCTCAAAATGAAGAAGATGCCAAAAAAGCTGTTTTATCGGGAGGCCTTCATGTAATCGGTACGGAAAGGCATGAAGCAAGGAGAATAGACAATCAATTAAGAGGAAGGTCCGGCAGACAGGGAGATCCCGGTTCAAGCCAGTTTTTTGTTTCTCTTGAAGACGATCTGATGAGAATTTTCGGAGGAGATAAGATAAAATCATTAATGTCTTTTTTAAAGGTTCCTGAAGATGAGCCAATTGAAGCGAAAATGGTTTCAAAATCCATTGAGTCGGCCCAAAGTAAAATAGAAGGCCATTACTTTGACGCCAGGAAACATATTCTTGACTATGATGATGTTGTTAATAAGCACAGAGAAGTTTTTTATAAAAAAAGGGAAACGATACTTCAAAAGCATAAAGAAGGAACTTTGAAAGATTATTTGCTTGAACTAATAGAATCTGCAGGTTTTTCAAAAGACGATTATTTGAAAAAAGAGGAAATATTGGGAGAAGAGCCACTGAGAGAAGCCGAGAAATATGTTTGTCTTCAAACTCTTGATTATTTCTGGATGGGGCATCTTGACGCTATGGATTTATTGAAAGATCAAGTTCGTCTTAGGGCATACGGCCAGCAAGACCCTCTTGTGGAATATAAAAGAGAAGGACACAGGATGTTTAAGGAACTTCTGTTTGGAATTGAAAATACGATTGCCGATTCCCTTTTAAAACTTGAAAGAAAACCGCAAATAAAAGTTGTTAGGACAAAAGAAGAAAGCAAGATAAATTTATCTCCTTTTAAAAGAGAAGAAAAAACAGAAGAAAGAATAAGAGAAGAGAAAAAAGAAAAAATTGGCAGGAATGACCCTTGTCCTTGCGGAAGCGGGAAAAAATATAAAAGGTGTCATGGAGCGTAGGGAAATAAGAAGATGATAAAGAAACTAAAAAATAAAAATGGATAATAAGAATAAAAAAATAAATAAAAGAGACGTTGAACTACTCTTTGAAATTGGCTGTTTGCGTCATATGCAAAGGTCATGGAAAAGGTTTTTCAATCCTGATGTTGCCAATAATACGGAACATATATTCAGAGTTGTTTGGACTTCTTTGTTAATTTCAGAATACGAAAATGCAGGAGACAAGGAAAAAATACTTAAAATGGCAATAGTACATGATATTACTGAAAGCAGAACGGGAGATGTTGATTATCTTTCCCGTCAATACGTTGAAAGAAAAGAAGATAATGCGATAAAAGACATATTAAAAGATACCGTTTTTGAAAAGGAATTTATTTCTATTTGGAAAGAATATGAAGAGAAGAAAACTATTGAAGCAAAAATAGTGAAAGATGCTGACAATATTGACGTGGAGCTGGAACTTTCGGAATTGAAAGCAAAAGGGCATCCTCTCGGAAAAATATGGACAACCCAAAGAAAGAAGCTTGTTTATACCAAGCTTTATACAAAATCGGCAAAGAAGCTCTGGGAAGAAATACACAAATCAAAAGTAAGCGATTGGCATCTTAAGGGAAATAATCGCTTTAATGCCGGTGACTGGAAGAAGAAAAAATAGATAAATTATGGAATATAATAAGCTTGTCAGGGATAAAATCCCAAAGCATATAAAAGAAAAAGGAGGATTGCCGGAAACTCATATTGCAAGTAATAAGGAGTATTGGGAAAAACTGAAAGAAAAACTTCAGGAAGAAACAAGGGAATTTTTTGAAAGTGAAATTATCGAAGAAATAGCCGATATCCAAGAAGTAATAAATGCAATATGCGATTATAAAGGCTTTAGCAAAGAAAGTGTTGAGTTGGTTAGAAAAAAGAAAGAAGAAGAAAGAGGAGCGTTTAAAAAAAGAATCATTCTTGAAAAGTCATAAAATCTAGTTGCTATGAAAAATGGGAAAAAAAATATAGACTGTCCCTTCTGTAATAATGAGGTAAGTTCAAGAATTATATATAAAGATGATTTTGTTATCGCTTTTTCTACTAATATTCCAATAACGCCGGGTCATATACTGGTATGTCCAAAAAGGCATGTTGCAAAAATTGACCAGTTATCAGACGAAGAATTAAAAGCAATTAAGAGTTCTATAATCCGGCTGAAAAATAGTATTGTAAAATCTTTAAATGCTGAAGGATTTAATATGGCGTGGAATGAGGGAGAGATAGCCGGGCAAACGGTGGGACATTTGCATTTTCACATAGTACCCAGAAAAGCCGGCGACGAAGGAGTTTATAAATATGAGCCGAGGAAATTTCTCTACCGGCCGGGATCCAGAAGCAAATCGCCCGAAGAAGAATTGCGGAAGATTGCGGAATTGATTAAAAAAAATCTTTAATAATCATATCTTTAAAATTAGCAATTATTATGGAAAAAAAAGAGCGGTTCAAATTAATTCCTGAAGTATATTTAATCTTTGTTAGAAATAATAAGATTTTATTATCTCGAAGATTCCAGACGGGATATGAAGACGGAAACTACAGTATGATTGCGGGACATGCAGATGGTAACGAAACAATGAGAGAGGCCCTTGCAAGAGAAGCAGAAGAAGAGGGCGGAATAAAAATTGACCCTGCAGAATTACGCCACGTTCTTACTATGCACAGATACTGTAAAGACCATGAAAGAATCGGATTTTATTTCACAGTAGATAAATTCAACGGTGAAATTAAAAACAAAGAGCCAAACAAATGTGATGATTTGTCTTGGTTTCCTTTAAGCCGAATACCCAAAAATACCATTCCATATATAAGGTTTGCGATAGATTGTTATTCAACAGAGCAAAGGTATTGCGAATTTGGATGGGACAGATAACAAATAAAAAATATTATGGAAAAAATAGAACAGAGAATTAAAAGAATTGAAGATAGAAATCAAAAGGTTGAAGATGATAAAAAATGGGAAACAAGCATGACAAGGAGGGGACTATTAATGCTATTTACCTATCTTGCAATTGGAACTTATATGAGAGCAATTGATATTGAAAGGCCTTGGCTAAACGCCGTAGTGCCGGCGGTTGCATTTATGCTTTCAACTCTTACTATGCCGTTTTTTAAAAGAATGTGGCTGGGAAATAAAAAAACTGCAAAAAGTATTGAATTATTTGAAAAAGTAAAAAAATTAAAATTGCCGATTGGAAAATATGCCCTATTTGGAAGCGCTCAACTTGGGATAAGAGGACTTAAAGATTGCCATGATATTGATATTATAATCTTTGATGATTTATGGGAACAGTATAAAAAGAAGAACTGGAAGAAAGGGCTTCTATATGAAGAGGAATATCTTTTCAATGAAGGAATTGAGCTTTGGAAAAGCTGGGGGCCTGGAGAATGGGATATCAAACAACTGATAGAAGAGGCGGAAATGATTGATGGATTGCCGTTTGTAAAATTGGAAAAGGTTCTAGAGTGGAAGAAAATAGCAATGAGGGAAAAAGATATAAAGGATATTGAGATAATTGAAAATTTTCTAAATAAAAGTATAATAAAAAAGTAGAGAGTTTATTTAAAAAATACATTAAATTTAAGAATGTCTAAAATTAAAATAGTTTATGGAACTTGCGGGGGAAATACGGAGTTGGTTTGCTTGAAAGTGGCTGAAATTTTATCAAAGAAACACGATGTAGAATTAAAAAAGGCAAAACTTATTGAACCTGAAAAAATAGGGCAGTATGATTTATTAATACTGGCAAGCCCGACTTACGGACATGGGCAATTGGAGGAATATTTCAGAATTTTTCTTAAAAAATTAACAGGAGAAAACTTAAAAGGAAAAAACACCGCTGCTATAGGACTGGGAGATTTAAAATATGACAATGATTACCATTTGGAATCTGGAAAAATAATAATGGATTTTTTTAAAAAAAAGGAGACGAATATAATTTGCAGTCCTTTGCTAGTTTCAAAATCGCCTTTGCCTTTTTTAGATAAGCATGTTTCAGATTGGGCAGAAAAATTATCAAATTTAATATGAATAGATTACGCATAAAAGTGGCAGGTCAAAGCGGTTCGGGGCTTCTTAGCGTTGGTGAAATCTTAATAAACTCTTTCAAGGAACTTGGATATAATGTGGTTGCAGATAGAGAATATCCATCCCTTATCAAAGGAGGCTATTCTTGTTTTTCAATAAACGTAAGCGATAAAGAAATTAAAGGGCTTTCAAACAAAGCGGATATTATGCTTTCTATAGATAAAGAAAGCATGGAGGCATATTTTGACACCCTTGAAAAAGGAGGGATACTTGTTCATGGATACGAAAGATTATTTGGAATAAAGGATTTGATTGAAAAGGCAAAAAAGAGGGATATAAAAGTTGTTCATCAAATGGTAAGAAGCATTGCTAAAGAAAAGGGAGCAAGCATACTGATGACCAATGTTATTTTAACCGGAATATTTTGGAAAACATTGGGATTGGATTATAATGTCTTGAAAAAATCAGTTGAAAATAAATTTAAAAGCAAGCCGGAACTTTTAGAAATTAATTTGCGCTGTTTAAGAGCCGGTTATGAATCTGTAGATAAAATAATAAGTATTGAAGATTTTAAAATAAAGTTATTAAAAAATAAAGAAAAAAAGATTGTCATAAACGGAAACAAAGCCCTGGCTCTTGGAGCAGTTCATGCCGGATGCAGATTTTACATTGCTTATCCGATGAGCCCTTCAAGCAGTATTTTAACCTATTTTTCCGAAATGTCCGAAAAAACAGGAGTAATGGTAAAACAGGGAGAAGATGAAATTACTGTCGCAAATATGGCTCTTGGAGCGATGTTTATGGGAACAAGAGCTCTTTTTGCAACTTCAGGAGGAGGATACGATCTTATGACCGAAACCGTTTCCTTGGCCGGAATGATAGAAAACCCTCTTGTGGGAATAATAGCCCAAAGGCCCGGGCCCGCAACAGGTCTTCCCACATGGACATTGCAGGCGGATTTGAATTTGGCAATATATTCTTCTCACGGGGAATTTCCAAAAGTTGTAATATCAATAAGCGATCCGCAAGATGCTTTTGATCTGATACAGCACGCTTTTAATATTTCGGAAAAGTACCAGATTGTCGTTCTTGTTTTGACGGAAAAAAACATTTGTGAAAGTGAAATGACAATATCTCCTTTCAAACAGAGGAAAATCTTAATTGAAAGAGGGCTTGTTAAAGAAGAAGGTCTTCAAAACTTGAAAAATATTGACAGGTTTAGAATAACAAAAAACGGCTTATCCAAAAGATGGATTCCGGGATCAACTGACAAGGCCTATTATTTTGCAAACGGCGACGAGCATGATGAGGACGGCTCTTTGACTGAAGACGGAGAAAAGTGCGCCTCTATGTATGAAAAGCGAATGAGAAAGATGGATTTGGTTTCAAAGGCATTGCCGGAGCCGGAAATTTACGGAGTAAGAAAGGGAGCGGATATTTCTTTTGTTGGTTGGGGAAGCAGTAAAAATATAATGAGAGATGTCATTGCGATTTACAAGAATAAAGGAATAAAAGTGAATTATCTTCATTTTTCTTATCTTTATCCTTTAAAGACAAAAGTTCTGGAAAGATTTTTTAACGAAAATTCATCGGTTAATTTGATAGAAGGAAATTACCAAGGTCAATTAGGAAAAATAATAGAAGCAGAAGTAAAAAAGAAATTTGCAGGCAAGCTTTTAAAATACAATGGAAGGCCCTTTTTCCTTGAAGATTTGGAAAAATTCATAAATAAAAGAATATGAGAGATAAAAAAGATTTTCATAAATTATCAAAATTAAGTGGCGATTACTTAAAGTACGAAACAAGCAAGGTTTTAACTTGGTGCGGTAATTGCGGAAATTACGGAATTCAAAATGCATTAAAAAGAGCGCTGGTTCTTGAGGGATACAAAAAAAAAGATTTATTAATGTGCTTTGATATCGGATGCAACGGGAATGGTTCTGATAAAATAGAAGGATATACTCTTCACGGATTGCATGGCAGGGTTTTACCTGTCGCATCTGGCTGCGCATTAGCTAATCCAAAAATGAAAGTAATAGCTTCGGCAGGAGACGGGGGCACATTTAGTGAAGGGATAAATCATCTTGTTCATGCAATAAGGAACGATTATCCCATCCTTTTTATTCACCATAACAACGAGAATTACGGCCTTACCGTTGGACAGGCCTCGTCTTTAACAAGGTGCGGAGCAATCATGAACGGCACTCCGAAAGAAGTTACGATAGACCCTATAAATTCTTTGGATTTTGTTTTATCTCTTAATCCTTCTTTTGTCGCAAGAAGCTTTTCCGGGGAAATAGGCCATGTTACGGAGATGTTTCGTTTAGCTCTAAAGCACAAAGGGTTTGCTTATGTTGAAATTCTTCAAAGTTGTCCAACTTATAACAAAATGACTCCTGATATTTGGTATACAAAAAGGATAAAAATGATAGAAGATAAAAAGGACTATGACAAAAGCGATATTTGGCAGGCAAGACGTATTGTTAGGGATATGGAAAATGAAATTTGGCTAGGACTTTTGTATGAAAATAAAAAGAAGAGTAATTTTTTTGAAACTTATCCTTTTAGAAAAGGAGTTAAAACTGCTCTTGTTGAAGAAGTAAGGCATAAGGATATAAGCCAATTTATGCAATGAATAAAATTGCGATTATATCAGACACTCATAATAATTATGCTATTGCCAAAAAAATTGTAGAAATCCTTAAAAGTGAAAAAATCAATTTTATTATCCATTGCGGAGATATAGGGGAGCCGGACTATTTGAAAGAAGCATTTAAAGAATTTAAGGTAAGAGCCGTTTTGGGCAATATGGATAAAGGCTACGGTTCTATCAAAGAGTATCAAAAACCGCCCGAAATTATAGTTTGTGAAAAGACAAAAAAAGAGGAAATAAACGGAAAGAAAATTGCTTTCAATCATTTTCCAAAAGAAGCGAAGGAATTGGCGAAAACAGGAAAATACGATTTTGTTTTTTACGGGCATACCCATAAGCCGTGGGAAGAGAAAGTTGGAAGCTGCATTCTTTTAAATCCGGGAAACGCAACAGGAACTTTTTACAAAGCCACTTTTGCTATTTACGATTTTAAAAGCGGTCTTTTCACTTTAAAAATACTTTAATTTTTGTTTTTAAAATTTTCAAACTCTTTTCAAGGGATTTTTTTTATGCTATGGTGTAGTACAATAAAAGAAAGGAATGACAAAAAAAAGAATAAAATCAATATTAGGACTGATTCTGCTTTTCGGCCTTTTGGCAGGGATAATAGCTTACCCTTCTCCGGTAAATAAGGGAATTTCTTTTTTAAATGAAAAAACGGGGCTTGACCTTCCTTCTTTTTGGAATATTTCTTTTAAGCTTGGGCTTGATCTTCAAGGAGGGACGCATCTGGTTTACGAAGCTGATACCTCTGGAATTTCTTCAGAAGAGAAAAGTTCGATTATGCAGGGCTTGCGGGATATTATAGAAAGAAGGGTTAATCTTTTTGGAGTCCAGGAGCCGGTAGTCCAGGTTCAAGAAAGCGGAGAACATACGCGCCTCATTGTAGAGCTTGCCGGAATAAAAGATCCTTCAGAGGCGATAAGAATGATAGGGGAGACGCCTTTTTTGGAATTTAGAGAAGAAAGAGAAGAAGAAGATAGGGAAAAAATTCTTGATGCGATGGAAAGATTTGAACAAAAAGAAGACAAAGATCTTCTTCAGTTTGAAGATTGGGCTCTTCTTTTTGAAGATCCTTATTTTCAGCCGACCTTGCTTACGGGAAAATATTTAAAGAAAGCTGACCTTGATTTTGATCAAGTGACCTATAGGCCTATTGTTGGGCTCCAATTTAACGATGAAGGAAAAGATCTTTTTAAAGAAATAACTTCAAATAATATAGGCAAGCAAGTGGCTATATATATAGACAATGTTCTTCTTTCGGCTCCCGTCGTTCAAGAAACAATTTCAGAAGGGAGGGCCCAAATTACGGGCGATTTTACGATTGAATGGGCAAGAGAACTTGTGAGAGGACTAAATGCAGGAGCGCTGCCTGTTCCAATCACTCTTATTTCCCAGCAATCTGTCGGTCCGACTCTCGGAGCTATATCTTTAAATCAAAGCTTGTATGCGGCGGTTTACGGATTTTTGGCAATTATTGTTTTTATGATTATTTTTTACAGATTTTCAGGGCTTTTAGCTTCTTTTGCCCTTTTGATTTATATTGCAGTTTTTCTTTCTATTGTAAAAATTATCCCAATAACCTTGACTTTAGCGGGAATTGGAGGATTGATTTTATCAATTGGAATGGCCGTTGATGCAAATATTTTAATATTTTCAAGAACCAAAGAAGAATTAAAAGGAGGAGAAAATCTTGATAGCGCTCTTGAACAAGGATTCAAAAGAAGCTGGCCGTCGGTTAGGGATGGAAATATTACTACCTTCATAGTAGCTATGATTTTATTTTTCTTTGGCACCAGCTTTATAAAAGGATTCGCCCTTACTCTTTCTGTTGGAATACTGCTTAGCATGGTTTCTGCTTTTTTTGTTACAAAAAATTTAATGCTTTTTTTCTCTTTTACAAGTTTGAAAAAATGGAAAAGAATTTGGCTTTAATATGATAATAAAATACCGCGCAATTTACATTCTTTTTTCTTCAATTGCCATAATAGCAAGCGTTGTTATTCTTTTTATTTTTGGAATAAAGCCGGGAATTGATTTTACGGGGGGAAGCATTCTTGAGGTTGAATATAAAGAAGAAAGGCCAGCAAATGCTCAAATTTCTGAAAAATTAAAAGAGCTTAATCTTGGCAATACCGTAATTCAAATGGCGGGAGAAAAAGAGGTCCTGATTAGAATGGGAGATATTAATGAAGAAACGCACCAGGAGATATTATCTCTTCTGAGAGAAGAATCTGAAGTTGAAGAAAAAAGATTTGAATCAATAGGGCCTGTTATAGGAAAAGAGCTTAAGGATAAGACCAAAATTGTTGTTATCTTATCCTTACTATCGATGATTGCATATATTGCTATAGCTTTTAATAAAATTAAAAAACCAATCAGTTCATGGATTTACGGGATTATCAGCGTTTTTGCTCTTTTCCTTGATTCTCTTATTCCTCTTGCTGTTTTTTCTGTTCTTGGATATCTATATGGCGTTGAAATTTCAATACCGGTTGTAACGGCATTTTTGGCCGTGTTGGGATATTCTATAAACAACACGGTTGTAGTTTTTGACAGAGTAAGAGAGAATTTAATAAGGCAAAAAGGAACTTTTGAAGAAGTTGTCACAGAGAGCATAAAACAGACCTTTGTAAGACAGATAAATACGTCTCTTACAACTCTGTTTGTGGCATTTTCAATTTTCTTTTTTGGAGGAGAAACATTGAAGTATTTTTCATTGGTTTTGATACTTGGAATTTTCGCCGGGACATATTCTTCAATATTTTTAGTTGGCCCTCTTCTTGTCTTCTGGAAGGGATTGACATTGCGCTCCAAAAATGTTTAAATTATATATTAGGTTCGTTTTGTCTAGCAGGTTTATGTCAGCTTAATTAAGGATAAATAATGGATTATTCAAAAAGAGTTTCAATCATTCTTAAGAAGATACCGTCCCGGGGCAAAGAAGTAATAGGGCGGAGATTTGGGCTTTCTAAAAACGGTAAAAGAGAGACCCTTGAAGCGATTGGAGAGAGTTATAATCTTACAAGAGAAAGAGTAAGACAGATAGAAAGAGAAGGAATTTCTTTGGTTAAAAAACAGGAGATAGGAGATATTTTCAGCCAATTTGAAAAAGCTATTACTACTTTTGGAGGAATTAAAAAAGAAGACCTCCTTATTTCTTTTTTGGGAAAAGGGGGATTTTATAACGAAATATTTTTCTTTTTGTCGCTCAATGATAATTTAAAGAGAAATTTGGAAAATAAATTTTCCTATTCTTTTTGGTCTGTAAAAAAAACGGAATCTGAAAATCATTTGAAGTTTATAAACAAGGCCATTGAGTATCTCAAAAAAACGAAAGAGCCTCTTTTTATAGAAGAGCTTTATAACAATTTGAATATTAAAAATATAACTCTTCCGGTTTTTCAGTCATATATCGAAGTATCAAAGCAGATACAAAAAAACCACAAAGGAAAAATAGGGTTAAAGGACTGGGTGGAAATTAATCCTCGGGGAATAAAAGACAAGGCCTATTTGGTTTTGAAAGAAGCCGAAAAACCGCTTCATTTTAGTGAAGTTGCCACTCTTATTAAAAATTCTTCTTTCTTTTCTTCTCCAAGCATCCATACGGCAACGGTGCATAACGAGCTTATTAAAAATGAAAAATTTGTTCTCGTGGGCAGGGGACTTTACGCCCTTAAAGAATGGGGATATGAGCCGGGAGTTGTAAAAGAAATTATTACAAAAGTTTTAAATGTTGCAAAAAGCCCCTTAAGCAAAGAAGAAATTTTAGAGGAAGTTCTCAAAAAAAGAATGGTTAAAAGGCATACGGTTCTTTTGAATCTTCAGGATAAAAACAGATTCCAGAAAGACAATCAGGGAAGATATATAATAAAAGAAGCATAGAGATTCGTATTTTATTTTTAGAACATTAATTGTTTTTACGTAATGGTTGAACAATATTTGGAATTTTTAAATAATCTTGCTCCCTGGCTTATTCCTGGCGCTAAAGCGGTTTTTTCCCATAAAATAACAATTGGAGTTTGGAGTTTTATCAAATCATGGTGGTGGATACCACTTCCTTATTTTCTATGGAAGTGGTTTCTCTTTTTTTGGGGATGGTGGAGAACTTTGCATATATGGGTTCCCGGGCAAAAGCCGATTGTTTTGGATATAAAGATTCCGGCTTCCGGCGTAAAGCCGATAAGGGCGATGGAAATTGTCATGTCAGAGCTCTATCAGGCAATTTACAGGCCTCCGGATACTTGGGAAAAATGGATAGAGGGGCAGACCCAGCTTTCTTATTCTTTTGAAGTTGTTTCAATCGAGGGAGAGATTCACTTTATAATAAGATTAAGGGGAAGACAGATGAGAAATGCAATAGAATCGGTGATTTTTTCCCAATATCCCGATGCTGAAATTGCCGAAATTGACGACTATGTAAAAAATATACCTTCGGATATTCCCAACAACGAATGGGATCTTTGGGGTTCAAATTATATTTTGGCAAGGCCAAGCCCTTATCCGATAAGGACATATGATTTTTTTGAAACGGAAAAAGAGCCCACTGAAGAAAAAATAATAGATCCGATGTCTTCTTTACTTGAAGCGATGGCAAAAATCGGCAAAGGAGAGCAACTATGGCTGCAAATAATTGCAAAGCCGATAAGCGAAAGAGATTTTCCGAATATGAAGTACTGGTCCGAGATTAAAGAAATAAAAGAAGAATTATCCAGAAGGAAAAAGATTGCTCCTCCTTCCCGTCCGATAATTTTGGAAGTTATTGATTTTCTTCTTACGGGAAAAATGCCGGGAGTCAAAAAAGAAGAAGAAAAAGAAATTGTTCCTCCCGAAATGAAGCTTACTCCGGGTGAAAGAGACAGTCTTGCCGCTGTTGAAAAAAAAGAATCAAAGCTTTCTTTTAAAACAGTTATTCGTTTTATTTATCTTGGAAAAAAGGATTTTTTCTTCAAACCGCATGGAAGAATAATTTTCAGCTATTTTGCTTCTTTTTCTTCTCCTACGGGAAATTCTCTTATTCCCAAGGGCCAGCCGATAATGACTAAAATAAAAAAGAGCTGGTTTTTGCCTATTAATCTTTTTGCAAAAAGAAGGCTTTATTTAAGAAAAAGAAAGCTTTTCCGCTTTTATAAATGGAGAGAAGACCCTTTTTATCCGAGAGCGACCGAAGAGGGGACTTTTGTTCTCAGTACGGAAGAACTTGCTACGATATTCCACTTTCCGGCGAAAGGAACAACTCTTGCTCCTCTTGTTCCTAAAACGGATATGAAAAAAGGCGAAGCTCCTTCTTCTCTTCCATGGGAATAAAAAATGCCTTTCTGTCTTTGCAATTTGTCCTTAGCCCTGATATAATAATGGTGGTTTTTAATTTTTAATCAAAAAGGATGGGAGATATAAATTTATTCGGAGAAACTACATACAGAAATACCAAAAGGAGATTTGGGATAAAGCTTGACGATAGAAGGCGCCATATGTATGTGATTGGAAAAACAGGAATGGGAAAAACAGCCATGCTTCAAAATATGGCTGTTCAGGATATTAGAGAAGGAAGAGGAATAGGATTTGTAGACCCCCATGGAGAAGCGGCCGAAGAATTATTAGATCATATTCCCAAAAGCAGAATAAACGATGTTATTTATTTTAACCCTGCGGATTTGAATTATCCGATTGCTTTTAATGTTATGGAAAGAGTCAGTGTCGAGTATAGGCATCTTGTTGCAAGCGGTCTTATGGGTGTTTTTAAGAAAATATGGCCAGATGTATGGTCGGCGAGAATGGAATATATTTTGAATAATACTATTCTTGCTCTTCTTGAATATCCGGGGGCAACGCTTCTTGGAGTAAACAGAATGTTTTCGGATGCCGAATTCAGAAAGAAAGTCGTATCAAGTGTTACGGATGTTGTCGTTAAGGCCTTCTGGGTCAAGGAATATGCAAGCTATGCTCAGAAATACGAAACGGAAGCGACGGCGGCGATACAAAATAAAGTAGGACAATTCATATCAGCTCCTCTTATCAGAAATATAATAGGTCAGGTAAAATCTACTATTGATATGAGAAAAATAATGGATGAGAGGAAGATTTTAATACTTAACCTTTCAAAAGGAAGGATAGGAGAGGATAATTCCACCCTTCTTGGAGCCCTTCTTATAACCAAAATACAGCTTGCTGCAATGTCGAGAGTAGATATACCGGAAAAAGACAGAGAGGACTTTTTTCTTTATGTTGATGAGTTTCAGAACTTTGCCACCGAGTCATTTGCAACTATTCTTTCGGAGGCAAGAAAATACCGCCTTTCCCTTATACTAGGCCATCAGTATATCGCTCAAATGCAAGAAGAAGTAAGGGATGCTGTTTTTGGTAACGTCGGAACTCTTGTTTCTTTCAGAGTCGGGGCCGAAGACGCGGAATTTTTGGAAAAAGAATTTATGCCGGAATTTCTGGCAAATGATATTGTCAATTTGACGAAATATAATATATACTTAAAGCTGATGATTGACGGGATGGCTGGAAGGGCTTTTTCGGCCAAAACGCTTCCGCCGCCTATTGCGCTTGAGGATTCAAACAGGGAGAAAATAATCAAAGTTTCAAGAGAAAGGTATGGCGTTTCGAAAGAAAAGGTGGAGCAGAATATAATTGATTGGTGGAACCTTTCGGAAGAAAACTTTTCTTCGGAAGCTTCCCAGTCCGTTTTATACGACGCCAAGTGTTCTTCTTGCGGAAAAGACACAAAAGTTATTTTTCCTCCTGATAAATCAAAGCCGATTTATTGCAAAAAATGCTTGAAAAAGAAAAAAGAAGGCGCTTTGCCTTTAAAAAAAGAAACAGCATTACCTGTTTTAGAAAAAGAAGAGAATTTAGTTCTTCTTAAGAAGAAAGATGATATTTTAAAAAAGAAAGGCAAACAGGTTGACATTGATAAGTTAAGGGAACTTTTAAAAGAGACATTAAATAAAGAAGAGAAAGATAAATAATTTATTGTTTTTAAAAATAAATAAACTTTAAAACTATGATAAAGAACCTTGAAGATTTTCAATTAAAAAGCAAAAGAGTTATTGTCAGGTGCGATTTTAACGTTCCCATTGATGAAAAAGGGAATATCAGCGACAATTACAGAATTAGAAAATCTTTGCCGACAATTGATTATCTTATCAAGGAAAAAGCCAAAGTCATTATTTTAACTCATTTTGGCGATTTTGAAGAAAAAGCGGGACTTTCTCCTGTCCAAAAAGAACTGTCAAATCTTCTTAAAAAAGAAATTAAAAAAACGAATGATTGCGTGGGAAAAGAAGTGGAAAAGGAAATAGAAGCAATGAAAGAAGGGGACGTTATTCTTCTTGAAAATGTAAGAAAACACAAAGAAGAAAAAGAAAATGATTTGAAGTTTGCAAAAGAACTGTCTAAATTGGGAGATATTTTTATTAACGACGCTTTTGCTTCTTCTCACAGGAATCATGCTTCTATTGTCGGAATAACCAACTATCTTCCTTCGGGTGCAGGATTTTTACTGAAAAAAGAATTGGCGGTTTTGTCAAAAATTATGGATAATCCATGGAGGCCTTTTGGTGCTATAATCGGAGGAGTAAAATTTTCAACAAGGATTAATTTAATAAAGAACCTTATAAACAAAGCGGATCATATTCTTTTTGGAGGAGAAATAGCCAATAATATTTTAATGGCCAAAGGAATATGCGTTAATAAAACATGGGAAGGAGATAAAGACAGCACATCTGAAATAAGGAAGATTGATATTACTTCTCCAAAAATTCATCTTCCCATTGATGTTGTGGTTTCCGGAGACAAGAAAGGAGAAAGTTACGTAAGAAGTACCGGTCCTGGGGTTGTCAAAAAAGAAGAATTTTTGCTTGATATAGGCCCGGAGACAATAAGGGTTTTTTCCGATGTTTTAAAGGATATGAAAACAATTATTTGGGCAGGCCCTCTTGGACTGTTTGAAGAGCCGCTTTTTGAAAAAGGAACAAGAGAAATCGGAGAAAGAATAGCCAGAAATCACAGGGCCTACAAAGTAGCCGGAGGAGGGGATACTGTTTTTTCTATTTTTAAATTTAACCTTGAGAGGGGATTTGACCATATATCAACGGGAGGAGGAGCGATGCTTAGTTTTCTTTCCGGAGATAAGCTTCCAGGGATAGAGGCGCTTGAAAAAAATGGAGATAAAAAATCTTAAAAAAGCGGCCAAGAGAATTCTCAAAGCGGCAAAAGAGAAGGAGAAATTTCTTCTTTTTAGCGATTCAGATCTTGACGGTGTTGTTTGCGCTATTTTAATGGAAGAAACCATTAAGAACATAAACGGAGAGATAGCAACTATTTATTTTCCCGACAGAGAGAAAGAAGGATATGGAATAAGCGAAAAGGCTCTTTTAAATCTAAAAAAATACGCTCCCGCTCTTTTTATAGCGACCGATCTTGGCATAGGCAATGTGAAAGAAGTTAAAATTGCCAAAAAGCTCGGTTTTGACGTTATAATAATCGATCATCATGAGATACTTGATAAAGTTCCTTCGCCCTCGATTGCCGTTGACCCAAAACAGGAAAAAGACAATTATCCTTTTAAGAATTTTTCCGCCAGCGGTCTTGTTTTTAAACTTTCAAAAGAAATATTAAAAGAGAAAATGGGCGAGGCCCTAAAAAAAAGCTTTCTGGAGCTTTCCGCTATTGCGACTATTGCCGATATGATGCCTATAAAGGAAGATAATAAAGAGATTGTTTCAGAAGGCCTTTGTTCAATTGAAAATACATGGAGGCCGGGATTAAAAGTTTTGCTTGAAATAGAAAATTCCGATTCTTTAAATCTAATGCAAAGGATTTCCAGAATAAATTCTTTGTTAAATATCAGGGATTTGGAAAGCAAAATTCCCCTGGCTTACAGAATTCTTGTTTCAAAAGGAGAAAGTGAGGCCTATGCCCTTGCAAAAGATTTAATAGCCCGCAATATTCAAAAAAAGAGGGAAATTGAAAAAATAAAGGAGGAAGTTGAGCGGCGCGTTGCCTTAAAGGATGAATCTGTTATTTTCGAAGGAGATGAAAATTGGGACTTGATTCTGCTTGGCAATGTTGCCGGATCTTTGTCTCAAAAATATCAAAAGCCGGTATTTCTTTATAAAAGAAAAAAAGATGAAAGCCAGGGAGCAATAAGAGCTCCTTTGGGATATAACGTGGTGGAAGCAATGAAATCCTGCAATAATTTGTTTATTACTTACGGAGGTCATCCTCAAGCAGCTGGGTTTCGCCTTAGAAGTGAAAATATTGAAAGGTTTAAAGATCATCTACTTAATTATTTTAAAAAATAATGAAAAAAATTATCATATATACCGATGGCGCTTCAAGAGGGAATCCTGGAAAAGGAAGTGCGGGTTTTCTTTTTTGCAATGAAAAGGGTCAGGTTATTAAAAAGTATTCCCAGTATTTAGGAGATAAAATAACAAATAATGAAGCGGAATATACCGCTCTTATCCTTGCCTTAAAGAAATTCAAGGCTGTTTTTGGTAAACAACTTGCAAAAACTGCCGAGGTGGAGGTGAAAAGCGATTCGGAGCTTATGGTAAAACAGCTTTGCGGGGAATATAAAATAATAGAGCCAAATATCCAGCAGCTTTTTCTGGAGATCTGGAATTTAAGAATTGATTTTGGAAGAATGAAATTCAAGCTTATTCCTCGAGAAAAAAACAAAGAGGCGGATAAGCTCGCAAACGAGGCGCTTGATACTCAAAGCCAAGGATTTCTTGTTTAATTTTAAAAACGCTCTTTTTAGAGCGCTTTTAAAACTTTGGCAAGCCAGTAAGCCGAATTCTGTTCTCTTCTTAAAAAGAAGATAAACGGCCATTTATCTGGCCCCTCAATTGCTTTCGGGGTCAAGCGAACTACTTTTTTTCTGCGTAAAACGCAGAATTTGTTCTTGCGCCCGGGTAAGCATTTAGCCGTTTCACCCCTTTGATTACCCAAAGGGCTTATCCCAAGAAACTTGGGATACCTTTGTTTTTTCAAACAAAAGGCGTCTCTGTTCGCAGCTCTCGCGTTGCCGCGTGCGGGAGTTACCCGCTACCTTTCTCCTTGTTAAAAACAAGGGGGCGTTCGGACTTTCCTCTCCGGTTTTCAAAAAATGAAAACAAGAGCGGCCGTTCGACTTGCCGAAGTTTTGATATTATACCAAAAATATTCATTGTTTGTCAAATTCTATTTGACTGGATTTTTTGTTTTTTGTATAATTAAAAAAGCAGTTTTTTATACGTAAGAATAAAAATATAGCTAAAAATTATGAAAAATTTTGAAAACCCGCCGGAGAAGAAAGATTCTCGGGAAAATAGTCCCGGTTTTGTTGTTCCTGAGAGTTTTGGAGAGAAAAGAACTTCCGAGGAAGTCGAAGAGATGAGAAAAATAAGGGAGGATTTAGATAGAAAAAAAAGTATTAGGGAGAGAAAAAAAGCAGGGGAAATACTTACTTCTAGTGAACTTGCTTCTTTGGATTTGAAAGAAGAAAAAAAGGAAACGGGAGAAGGCCCAGAAGTTTTAGGTAAGGAAGAGAAAGATAATGATAAGCAAAAAGATACATATAAAGAACCTGTTTTAGAGGGTGATTTAAAAGAAAAACTGCAAGAAACTCCAAAAATCATAGTTTTTGAACAAATCGGGGAAAAAAGAACAAAAGATGAAGTTGAAAAATATCAAAAGACAAGAGAGGCGTTAGAGAAAAAAGAAGATTTAAGAAGAAGAAAAAGAGAGGGGGAAATACTTACTTCTAGTGAACTTGCTTCTTTGGATTTGAAAGAAGAAAAAAAGGAAGAAGGGGAAATAAGCAAAGAGCTTTTGGAATTTGCTAAAGAATTGAATGATATTGGCAAAGAATACAGAGATGCTGATAAGCCAAAAGAAATGACAAAAGAAAGGGAAATTTTTAGAGAAAAGGCGCTTTATGAAAAAGGAGCATTTGTTTTAATAGAAAAAATAACAGGAGAGGAGAGAAAAGACATTACAAAAGAGGTAAATGAAAAAAGAAATAAGGATCTCAGGGAGAAAGAATCACAGGGAAAGATAAAAAAAGTATGGAAGCAAGGGGAAGAAAAAGAATTTATAGAAGCAAATAGAAAAAAGGAAGCAGAAAAACAAGAAAGAGAAATCAGAAAAGTTTTATTTAAAGATTATTTTGGACAGGATAAGGAAGGGGATGTTGATGAATTTTTTGCCGAAAAAACTAAAGAATTAGCGGAGCTTGCAATGAGGTCTAAAAATGAAAAATTAACTCCAGAAGAAGTGGAGGTTCTTTTAATTTCGGGAAAGCACACCATAAAAGGACTTGAAGAATTAGAAGAAAAGAAAAAAGGACTTTTAGCCGGAGTTGGAAGATTTTTCGGAACGGAATCTTCTCTTAAAAAAGACGTAGAGGAAGCAAAGGAACTGATAAGAAAAAGAGATGAAGAAATAGAGGGCAAAATGAAAGAAAAATGGAATAAACTATTTGCTCGCGCAGTTTCAGAACGCGAACAAATTGTGGAAGAAGAAGTTCTAAAAAGAGCAGACAGAGCCGGGGTTGAGCCGGAAGAAATGATAAAAGAAGGAATTGAAAGAAAATCCAAAAAAGAACAGCAAAAAAAGGAAAAGAATAAAGAGGAAGAAATAATAGATATACCGAAAGATGCGATTGTAGAAAGTAAAGAAGACATGGAAAAGAAAGTTAATCTGGAAAGAAAAGAGAATATTAGAGAGATTATATCGGAAATATGGGAAAACGGCCCTTTTGATGAAGACCAGAAAGATTTTTACCAAGAAGAATTTCTTCATGACGAAAAGCTTTTGAATTGGAATATTTCAGAAGAAGAAAGGGAAGGTTATATGAAAAAATGGAATATTGGAAACGGAGATGATTTTTTCAAAGTTCTGCAAGAAGAATCAAAGGGTAAAATAAAAGGGGAAGAAGAGGAGTTTGAAGAAAGATTTTACGCTCTTCTTTCTAAAGGATACAGGCCCGATAAAATTAGAACAACCGGATTATTTTGGCAGAAAATGGAAATAACGGATATGCAAGGGAATAGGGGAAGCTTGCCACTTGATAAAGAAAATGATTTTTTGAATCATTTGGTTGAGGAATTTAAAGAGGGTAATATTGAAATTATAAAGAGGAGAGATAAAGACAAAGAAGAAGAAAAGAAAGATAGTAGCCAAGCGGAAAAAGAAGAGCCAAAGAAAAAAGAAGATGATTCTGAGACAAAAAATCCCCAAAGACCTCCTTTAGAAAAAGAAGAAGAAAAAGTAGAAGAAGAACAAAAAAAGGAGGTTAATGTAGAAGAAGAAGTTAAAAAACTGGAAGAAAAATATCAGAAGGAATTTGAAAACTGCAAAAGTCTTGATGAAATTTATATAAAGATAGAAAACCTTTTTAAAGAAGGTTCTAAAAAAGCTGTTGATAAAATAAAAGAACTGATGCACGAATCTACTTATGCTTATTATAATATGGATGCAAATGGTCTTGTAATGATGATAAAAGATGTAAAAGAAGCTAAAGAGGAAAATAAAAAAGAGAATGAAGATATATTATTGAGTTATGATATATCCGATATTCCGACATGGGCAGGATTAAGGAAAAAAGTGGAGGAATTATTATAATTTTTTAACTTAAATCCTATGCCAAAGATAAGTAAGAAAAAAGAGGGCCATCCTCTTTTTTCATTTTTAAATATATGTTATAAAAAGGAAGAGACGGCTAAATAATCTATTTTGCCGCAGTAGTTCTTTGAATTTTATCATTTTTAACTGTAAAGGAGGGCTTTATGAATACCATTCTTATTTGTCTTTCTATTTCTTTTTCTGCTTTTAACGGAGAGGAAACTCTTTTTGAAAAGGAAATCCAAGTTTTAATTGAAAAAATGGGGGATGATGATTTTGAAATAAGAGACAAAGCGTACAATGATCTCATTCTTTTAATTAAAAAAGATGACGGGTATCTTTTATTTCCACTTCTTGAAAAGGCTATAAAAAACAAAGATCCGGAAATTTCTTACCGAGCCGGAATGGTCTTGAAAAAATATTACTATATATTGCCGAAAAATTATCCTTACATACCTTGGATTGATATGCTTGATGACGATACTCCAAATAAAAAGGAAATCGTCAAAAAATATCTGGATATGGCTCCAAATAATATTGAACATTCCTCTTCTGTGGCATTCCGTTATTTTAATTACCGCATTGCCACTATGTTTTATTGCGTTGACCTTCTTAAAAGCGGAATGAAACGTTCAAAAGTACAGGAAATTTTAAACGAAATGGCCGAAAAAGAGAAAGAATGGTGGAAAAATAATAGAGGTAGAAATTAGAAAAGGATTCTTTTCACAGTTATACAGGGCGGGAAATTTCCCGCCTTTTTTTAAAAATTGTATTTTTCTTTAAAAAATACTATATTGAAATAGAAAATGCTTAAGAAAATTTACAACAGCAAAACAAAGACAATCACTTTCACCGCTGCTCTTCTTGCTTTGTCGGGAATATTAAGCCGTGTTTTGGGTCTTTTAAGAGACCGTCTTTTGGCTGGCAATTTTGGAGCAGGACAGCAGCTGGATATATATTTTGCCGCTTTCAGAATTCCTGATTTTGTCTATGGTATACTTATTGCCGGAGGAGTGGGAGCGGCCTTTTTGCCTGTTTTTTCAAAGTACTTCAAAGAAGAAGATGAAAAGTGGTCCAAAGAATCTCTTGAACTTGTGAATAATGTCCTTAATTGTTTTTTTCTTATCCTTATTGCCGTTTGTTCTATTATTGCCTTATTTGCTCCTTTTTTTGTTTCTCTTGTAATTCCTGGATTTGAAGGCGAAAGCAGAAAGCTTACGATAGACCTTACAAGGATTATGCTTTTCTCTCCTATTCTTTTTGGCCTTTCAGGAATCTTTTCGGGAGTATTGCATTATTTTAACAGATTTTTTGCTTATTCTCTTGCTCCTATTCTTTATAACCTGGGAATTATTTTTGGAATTGTTTTTCTAGTTCCTATTTTTGGAATTTTCGGGCTTGCTTACGGAGTTATTCTTGGAGCTTTTTTTCATTTAATTGTTCAAGTGCCGGCTGCATTTTCATCAGGGTATAGGTATATTCCGGTTTTTAATTTTAATTTCCCCGGGCTTAGAAAGATATTTTTTCTGATGATTCCAAGAATGGCGGCAGTTGCTGTTTCTCATATAAACTTGATAGTTATTACTGCCATTGCTTCAACTCTTGCTGTAGGGAGCATTGCTGTTTTTAATTTTTCAAATAATCTTCACTATTTTCCCGTTGGAATAATCGGTTTTTCTTTTGCTATTTCTTCTTTTCCTACATTTTCCAAATTCTGGGCGAATGGCCAAAAGGCAGAATTTTTCAAGAACCTTTCCTCTTCAGTAAGACAGATTCTTTTTCTTATAGTCCCGGCTTCTTTTTTAATGTTTTTATTAAGGGCTCAGATAGTTAGGGTTGTTCTTGGAACAGGGCAGTTTGGATGGCTGGAGACCCGTCTTACCGTAGCGTCTTTGGGAATTTTTTGCCTTGGTATTTTTGCAAGCGGTCTTGTCCCTCTTCTTAGCAAGGCCTTTTTTGCTCTTCATGATACAAAGACCCCCTTGATTATTGGTTTTTTTTCAGTTATTTCCAACATATCTTTTTCTTTATTTTTCGTCTTCCTTCTTAACGGAAGCAATTTTTTCAGTTTTTTTATGAGAGATATTTTAAAACTTTACGGCATTGAAAATATAGAAGTGATAGGGCTTCCTTTGGCTCTTTCTATATCCGCTGTCTTCCAGTTTTTTTTACTTTTTTTCTTTCTCTATAAAAAGATAGGGGATTTTGGAATGAAAGAAATATATGATTCTCTTATGAGAATAATGTTCGGGTGTATTTTCATGTCAGTTACAGTGTATTATTCTCTTTGGTTTTTAAGCAATTATGTTGATATGAGAACATTTTTTGGAGTTATGTCCCAAGCCCTTATTTCGGGAGCATTGGGAGGAGTTGTTTATCTTTCCATTCTTGTTATTATAAACGCCCCTGAAATTAAAAGTATTAAAAGAATGCTTTACTTAAAATGATTAAAAACTTTGTTATCATAAGCCACATAGATCATGGAAAATCCACTTTGGCGGACAGGTTTTTGGAAATAACGGGAACTGTTTCTTCAAAAGAAATGAAGCCCCAGTTATTGGATTCAATGGATATTGAGAGAGAAAGGGGGATAACCATAAAAATGCAGCCGGTGAGAATGGATTATGTTTTTAATTCAACTCCGTATATATTGAATTTGATAGACACTCCCGGGCATGTTGATTTTTCTTATGAAGTTTCAAGGGCTCTTGCCGCCGTTGAAGGAGCTGTTCTTCTTGTTGACGCTTCAAAAGGAATCCAGGCCCAAACCATTGCCAATCTTGACCTTGCTAAAAAACAAGGCCTTGTTATTATCCCCGTTGTAAACAAAATAGATCTTTCTTTTGCGAGAGTTGAAGAGACCGTCAAGGAGCTTGCTGATTTGCTTTCTATTGAAAGAGATCAGGTGATTAAAATATCGGCCAAAAGCGGACTCAATGTTGATTTGGTATTAAAAGCCATTATCGAAAAAGTTCCTTCTCCTAAAGAAGAAAAAGAAGAAGATTTTCAGGCCTTGATTTTTGATTCTGACTATGATTCCTATAAAGGAGTTATTGCCTATGTCAGGGTCAACAGCGGAAGTATTTCTTCAAAAGAAAGCATTGAATTTGCTGCCGAAGGATTTAAAACCGAAGTGAAAGAAGTTGGTTATTTTCTTCCCAAGGCAACTGTAAAAAAAGAGATTAAAAGCGGAGAAGTTGGATATATCGCCACGGGGGTAAAAGAACCGGGAAAAGTGAAAGTGGGAGATACGATAATAAAATCAAAAAGTACTGCAAAGCCCTTGCCCGGATACAAAGAGCCCCAACCGGTTGTCTTTGCCAGTTTTTATCCTGAAAAAGCGGATGATTTTAATTTATTAAAAGATGCTCTTGGCAAGCTAAGGTTGAGCGATCCGGCTTTGATTTTCGAGCCGGAGAGCAGGGAGGCGCTAGGCAGGGGATTTCGCTGCGGTTTTCTTGGGACCCTTCATATTGAAATTGTTTCAGAACGGCTTAAAAGGGAATTTGGATTAAATTTGGTAATTTCCACTCCTTCTGTTGTTTATAAAATAAAAAATAAAAGAAAAGAAGAAGAATTGATTTATTCTGCAAGCGATTGGCCGGATCAATCGGAAATTTTGGAAACTTTTGAACCGTGGGTTTCTCTTGAAATTGTTCTGCCTTCTGAGTATTACGGAGCTCTTATGGATGTTTTGCAAAACATCCAAGGTAATTATGTCGATACGAAGTATTTAGGCCAAGAGAGAATGATTCTCTTTTATGAAGCTCCTCTTTCTGAAATTATAGTCGGATTTTACGATAAAGTTAAAAGCTCTACCAAGGGATATGCGTCAGTAAGTTATAACTTAATAGGATTTAGAGAAGGAGACCTTGTTAAGATGGAGGTTTTTATAGCAGGGAACAAGGAAGAGGCATTTTCTAAGATTGTTTCAAAAGAAAAGATTTTCAGCGAAGGAAAATCATTGGTTTTGAAATTAAAACAATTTTTGCCTTCCCAGCAGTTTGCTGTTGCTCTTCAGGTTTACCTTCACGGCAAGGTTATTGCAAGAGAAACGATAAGCGCAAGGAGAAAAGACGTTACAGGAGATTTATACGGAGGAGATTACAGCAGGAAGAGAAAGCTTTTGGAAAAGCAGAAAAAAGGCAAAAAAGCCCTTAAAGAAAAAGGGAGGGTTAAGATTCCCTCCAAAGTTTTTCTTGATGTGTATCGCGGTTAGGATTTAAAAAAAGGCGACAAAGGAAGTCAAAATCATGCTTAGAGCTATAAGGAAGACCAGAACAACCCAAACCGTCTTTACAAATTTGTTGTTTTTCATAAATTATGAGTTTTTAAAAATATGATAAAAAAGAAAAATAGAGACAGATTTTCTCTTAAGAATTTCTTTATTTCAATAATACTCTTTTTTGTCTTTTTGGCAATAACCTTTTCTTTAGTTGTTGCGAATATTAAAATAAAGCAAAGGAGGGCTGAGATTATTTCAAGGACTGAAATTGCAAAAAAAGAACTGGAAGCTCTCAGAGAATTAACGAAAATGCTGGAAACTGAGATAACAACAATTGATGATGATGAATATTTGGAACTTGTGGCAAGAGAAAGATTGGGATTGAAGCTTGAAGGAGAAGAAGTTGTTTTTATAGCAAGAGAAAAAGAGGAAACAGATAATATGGAAAATGAAGAAGAAAAAAAAGAAGAAGAAGGATGGTTTTTGAAAATAAAGGATTTTTGGAATCTTTTCAAATGATATAATGCGGGTATGGTTCAATGGCAGAACGTGTCTTTCCCAAGGATACGATACGGGTTCGATTCCCGTTACCCGCTCATTGATAAAAAAAGATTTAAAGAAAATACCCGCAAGATTTAATTTCTTGCGGGTAATGTTTTTTTGGGATTATCCTAAGACAATCCCTTAAAGGATTAATAAAATCTTTTTTTACGGCAGAAGATTGAAAGTTTCCATCATTTTTCTTATCCTTTCCTGGCTCTCGCAAGAAGGCGGCGTCATTGGAGACCGCCATATTGGATTCAATAAACCCATCATTGCCATTGCAAATTTTACGGGGATGGGATTGGTTTCAATAAACATAATCTGAGAGAGGGGAAAAAGCTTAAGATGAATTTCTTGCGCGCTATTCCATTCTCCTTTTAGGGCTTTATCAACCATTTTTTTGACTTGATTTGGCAAAATATTTGAAACAACGGAAATGACTCCGTGCCCTCCTACGCTCATAAGCGGAAGAGTAAGAGTATCGTCTCCTGAAAGATAAGTAAATTTTTTTCCGCAAAGCAAAATATCCATTGTCATTTGCTCTAAATTGCCGGTTGCTTCCTTGATGCCGACGATATTTTCATGCTCTGATAATTTTGCCATTATTTCCGGCGTGATATTAACGCCGGTTCGTCCGGGAATATTGTAAACAATTAAAGGAAGCCCGATATCGGCAATAGTATTGAAGTGGGAAATAAGGCCGTTTTGAGTCGGCTTGTTGTAATAAGGAGAGACAACCAAACAGCCGTCTGCTCCCGCTTTTTTGGCATGTCTTGTCAGTTCAAGCGCTTCTTTTGTATTATTTGACCCTGTGCCTGCGATAACTGGCACTTTTCCGGCAGCTTGATCAATTACAATTTCAATGGCTTGTTTATGCTCTTTAAAAGTGAGCGTGGGGCTTTCGCCTGTCGTTCCGCAGGGCACCAGGAAATCAATACCCTCTTTAATTTGCCAGTCAACAATATGGCAAAGAGATTTTTTATCCAGCGACAAGTCCGCCTTAAAAGGCGTAACCAGCGCGGTTCCGCATCCGATAAAAGATTTCATTTTAATCCTCCTTTGTTCTTGCCGCTCTTCGGAAACGGCTTGAGTCAAAGAGCTCTTAGGCACAAATCTTTATTGTGCTTGCACCGAAGAGACTTTGCCTCAAAAAAAATACCGCCCGCTTCCGGGTGGTATTTTAATTTTTAATTAATTCAAAACCTTACCGCCAGGAAAACGGGGAAAGTAAGGATTTTTTAGAAAATTCAATTGAATTGATATTCATGTTAGTGCAGAAACATGGTAGTAAAATTTTAAAATTATGTCAAATATCCTTAAGTTATTAAAATCAAATTATTATTTTAAATAATTTTTATAAAACTATGCAAAACTTCAATTTTTTGCTAAATTAATATAAGCTAGTTTTTTTGCCGATGTAGCTCAGTGGTAGAGCAAACGCTTCGTAAGCGTTAGGCCGTCGGTTCAAATCCGACCATCGGCTCTGTATTCTTTTTAAAAAATGTGTTAGAATTTCATAAGAAATTATGGCAGATATTGTTTTAAAAATGAAGGAAGTTAAACAGCGGCTTTACCATTTGGCCGACTGTCTTTGACATTGAAAAGAAAAAAAAGAGATTGCTGGCAATTGAAGAAGAATCTCAGAAAAAGGATTTTTGGGAAGATAGTGAAAGAGCAAAAGAAATAAGCAAAGAAATTGCCGATTTGAAAGAAGAAATTGACCGCTTTGATTTCTTAGAAAAGAAGATTTTGGAAATTGAAGAAGCCATGCCTCTTTTTTCAGACAGGGAAATTGCTCTTGAAGCGGAAGAAAATCTGTCATCTTTAGAAAAAGATTTAGAAGAAGAAGAATTTAAAGCATTTTTGTCGGGAAGATATGATAAAAACAATGCTGTTTTACAAATATATTCCGGGGCCGGGGGAGCGGATGCTCAGGATTGGGCGGCAATGCTTTTTAGAATGTACGAAAGGTATTGCTCTTACAAGGGATGGAAAGCAGTAGTTATCGACCAGTCATTCGGGGAAGGAGTTGGTCAAGATAATAGAATAGGATTAAAATCGGCAACAATTGAGATAAAAGGAAAATATGCCTACGGATTTTTGAAAAAAGAAACGGGAGTTCACCGCTTAGTAAGAATTTCTCCATTTTCGGCAAAAGATCTCAGGCATACTTCTTTTGCCCTTGTCGAGGTCTTGCCGGAAATAGGGACCAAAGATAGAAAAGATTTTGAAATTAAGGATACTGACATCAGAATTGAAACATTGAGGTCTTCGGGCCCGGGAGGGCAGAATGTTAATAAAAGGGAAACGGCGGTTAGAATTATTCATATTCCCACTAATATTTCAGTTTCCTGCCAATCGGAAAGGACTCAAGGATTAAATAAAGAAAAAGCTCTTAATATTCTTTATTCCAAGCTTTTGCAAAAAAGAGAGGAAGAAAGAAAAAAGGAGATGGAAAATCTTAAAGGAAAGCAGGTTTTGGCAGAATGGGGAAATCAGATAAGAAGCTATGTTATTCATCCCTACAAACAAGTTAAAGATTTGCGGACAGGAGTTGAAACAAGCAATGTTGAGGATGTTTTAAATGGAAAAATTGACAAGTTTATTGCTGAAGAAATAAAATTAATATGATATCTTTTGAATCACTAACTAAAATTTATCCGTCGCGTTCTTTAGGAAGTCCTACTGTTGCTCTTGATAACGTTTCTTTCAGGATTAACGGCAAAGAATTTGTTTCCGTTGTTGGAAAGTCGGGAGCTGGAAAAACAACTCTTCTTAAGATGATTTCTGCAGAAGAGGCCCCGACAAGCGGAAAGATATTCTTTGACGATGAGGATGTTAGTAAAATAAAGAAGAACAATCTTTTCACCTTAAGAAGGAGAATAGGAACCATTTTTCAGGATTACAAGCTTCTTTCTTCAAAGACGGCCTATGAGAATGTCGCCTATGTTATGGAAATTATGGGGAAAAAAGACGAAGAGATAGCAAAAGACGTTGGCAGGGTTTTTAATCTTGTCGGACTTACAAAATGCTCTCATAATTTTCCAAATGAACTTTCAGGAGGTGAAAAACAGCGCCTTGCCATAGCAAGGGCCCTTATTCATAAGCCGGAGGTTATCTTAGCTGATGAGCCGACAGGAAACCTTGATCCTTACAATACCCTTGAAATTATCCGTCTTTTGGTTAAAATTTATGAGCTTGGGACAACCGTTATTTTAGCTACTCACGATAAAGAGCTTATCAATATATTAAAAAAAAGGGTTATCACTCTTAATGAAGGAAGAGTGGTTAGGGACGAAGAAAGAGGAAGATTCGTGTTATAAATAAATAAAATTTAAAAATGAAATCTTTTTTAAAAAGAGCAGCAAAATCCGCCTACAATTCTTTTATAAGAAACTTAGGTTTGAATTTGGCTACAATGTTTGTAATGTTTTTAGTGATTATAATAATAACTTTTCTTTTCCTTCTTAATCCTGTTTCCCAAGTCCTTATTTCAAACATTGAAGAAAAGATAAGCGTTTCCGTTTATTTTGAAGAAGGAGTAAAGGAAGAGGAAATTTTAACTATAAAAGAAGAAACGGAAAAAGCTATAAATCTTAAAGAAACAGAATACATTTCAAGCGAAAAGGCTCTTGAAAGGTTTATTGAAAGGCATAAGGATAATCCTGTCATAATGGGTTCTTTGGCTGAAATCGGGATGAATCCTTTCCTTGCTTCCCTTAATATTAAGGCGCTTCAAATGGGCCAGTATGAAGAAATCAGCTATTTTTTGGAAAATGCTCCTTTTTCGGGATTAATAAATAAGATTGATTATCAGGAAAGAAGGCCGGTGATTGAAAAGATATTTTCTCTTACTTCAAGCGCTAAAAAAGCCGGATCTTTAACAAGCGTTATTTTAGGAATTATTGCTCTTCTTATTGGCTTTGGAGCGATAAAATCGGCTATTTACAATTCAAAAGAAGAAATATCAATAATGCGCCTTGTTGGAGCGTCAAACTGGTTTATAAAAGCCCCTTTTCTTATTCAGGGAGCGATTATTGGGTTTCTTTCCGCTTTTCTTGCTTTTACTTTAACATTCCTGTTTTCTTTTCTTTTTAACGCTAGAATAGAGGCGTTTGCTCCGGGAGTAAGCATGCTTGCCATATTTACATCCAACATTGGAATGATTATACTTATCCAATTCGGAGCGGGGATAGTTTTAGGAACGGTTTCAAGCTTTGTTGCCGTAAAAAGATATCTTTCTTGATTTTAAAAATTACTTTGCCGGGTGATGCAATGGTAACATGCGAGTTTCTGGCACTCGTCATCTAGGTTCGAATCCTAGCCCGGCAGCAATATTGGGAAGTATTGAGTGATCTAGTCCTTTTTAAAAACATCTTTTTATAAAAGATGTTTTTGTTTTATGTAGATAGATAACTATCTATTAAAATGACGATAACTGCGATTATTTTTGAATAGCTGTGGATAAGTCAGTATTGACAACTGACCAATTGGTCAGTTAAAATATCTTAATATGAAGAAGAAGGTTGTAACAAAAAGACAAAAAGAGGTTTTAAAGATTATCTATGATAGTTTGATTACTGCCGGCTTTCCTCCGTCTTTCAGTGAGTTTAGAGAGAGGTTAAAGATTTCTTCCAATCAAGCTCTTTTAGATATTTTTTCCAGGTTGGAAGAAAATAATTTTATTCGCAGAGAAGAGGGTTCGGCTCGTGGAATTAAAATTCTTCGTAGGGGATACGAGGCAATAAATGTTAGGCCTCTAGCTCCTATAGTTGGTACAACTTCTGCTGGTAGTTTTACTGAAGCAATTGAGGAGGTTGGTGCGTGGCAACCGTTATCAAAAGATGTCGAAACTATTGCTGACAATGTAATGGTTGTTAGGGTTATGGGTGATTCAATGATTAACGCCGGTATAAATGACGGAGATTTAATTTTGATTAAGAGGGATACCAAATTTATATCCGGTGACATAGTTTTAGCTCAAACGTCTGACGGGACTACTGTCAAGCGATACATTTCTCAAGATAAACCTCCGTATAAATTTCTAAAACCCGAGAATCCAAAATATTCAGTTATACCTATTACCAATGAAACTCAATTAATAGGTAAGTTAGTACAAAGAAAAAAAATTGTTTCAAAACAAAGCGGTAAAAATAACGGGGCACAGAAGCCATATTACAATAATCCTAAATTTAAGCTTTATCACGCTGATTGTTTAGATATTCTTGCTGGTATGCCAGAAAATTCAATAGATATGGTTTTTGCTGATCCGCCATATCTTTTATCTAATGGGGGTTTTACTGTCCACGCAGGACAGCGCGTAAGCGTTAATAAGGGGGAGTGGGATAAGAGCAATGGATTAAAAAAAGATTTCGAATTTCATCTTAAATGGATACAGGCTGTTAAGCGTGTTCTGAAACCTCATGGTACAATTTGGATTAGTGGTACATATCATTCAATTTATCAGTGTGGCTTTGCTCTTCAAGTTGCTGGATTTCAAATTCTTAATGATATTTCATGGTTTAAACCGAATGCATCACCAAATTTAAGTTGCCGTTTTTTCACAGCGAGTCATGAAACACTTGTTTGGGCACGAAAAGACAAGAAAGCAAAACATATTTTTAATTACGATTTAATGAAAAACGGCACTTGGCCAGAAGACGCATTAAAAAATCCCGGACTTCAAATGCGTTCGGTTTGGTCAATTGGAACGCCAAAGACGATTGAAAAAAAATTTGGTAAACACCCAACACAAAAACCGGAGGATTTATTAAAAAGAGTTGTACTTGCCAGCACAAATAAGGGTGATTTGATTCTTGATCCATTTACGGGAAGTTCAACAACAGGAATTGCTACCTGTCTTTTTGGGCGAAATTTTATAGGTATTGATTTAGAGAGAAAATATCTTGACTTATCAATAAAACGATTTGAAGAATTAGATCGCAATTTAAAAAGTAAATTACAATTTAAAGAAGAATAACATGGCAAACAGCAAATCTTGGAAAAAAATTTTTAACGACTATAAAATTCTTGAGCATGATTTTAATAAATTACCTTTTTCCCTTTCAGCCACTCAAATAAAGAGATCTTGTCAACGATTTAAAGAAACGGGAGAAAAAGAAGTTCGGATACTTTGTAAACAAGATAGCCGTGAAGATCGACCAGATATTTTTATAAAAAACAATCTTTTTTTATTGCCGGTCAAAAATGGTTATTATAATATAATTAAAGGCGAGGGTTATTTTGATATCCCTGAAATTAAAAATGAGGAAGTAGTTTATTCTTCAAAATTAGATTTTCAGCTAGATACGACAAAAATTGGTGATTCAGAAATGCAACACTTGGATTATGCCTATGCCTCAAGTTTGATTAGAACATTTACAGAAGATTCGTCTCTTGTTTTAACAATTCGTGGCAGAAAATATACTCCTGAGTTTGAATTTTATGTTGGAAAACAATTAATAAAAGTTTCAAGTGTTCAAACCGAAGTAGACGCCGGGTATGAAGGTAAAAAACAAATTGTGTTAGTTGAAGCAAAAAACTTTAGCGCTACAAATGTAATAATTCGCCAACTTTATTATCCTTATAGACAATGGCAAGAACGTACAAATAAGAAAGTTTTAACGCTTTTTTTTGATAAGGCTCGTGGAGCTGATGTTTACTCAATTTGGCAATTTGAATTTACTGATTCTAAAAACTATAACAGTATTAAATTAGTAAAATCTGGTAAATTCAGAATTAAAGAAAAATAACATGGCTATTATTCATAAAAAAGTTTGGAGTGAATATTTTGAAAAAATTATTTCTGGGAAGAAAAGGTTAGAATTGAGATTGGCTGATTTTGAGATTAATGAAGGCGACATCTTGGTTTTCGAAGAATGGGACAAAGATAAAAAAGAATATACTGGAAGAAAAACTGAAGTTATTGCTACATATATTTTAAAAACTAAGGGACAAACTTTTTGGGCGGAAAAAGATGTCCAAAAATATGGTTTTCAAATTATTCAATTTGAGTCGAAAAATAATGAAAGAAAATAATAAAAAAATATCTCGTTTATTTTTGGTAATGTTTATGGCTATTATTTCATTTTTTCATCTTTCTGATCTGTTTGAGAAACAAACCAAAAAAAATGAAGAAACAATTCCCGTTGTTTATAGGAACAAGAAAAGACAAATCATTTGGAAAAATCCCTCAAAAACTATATTTTTGAAGTCTGCTAATAATCTTCTATCCTTAAAAACTGAACATGGAGCAACAGTCTCAGGTATTGTATATAGTGAGATATTAGGTATTGATTTTCACTTTCCCGACCAAGTTCAATTTCAAAAGATTAAGGATGAAGAAAGTGTTTACTTTGTTTATTTTGAAAACAAATAAAATTATGAAAAAAGCTTTTATCCAAATCCCTTTATTAATAGGAATAATAATTGCTTCTATTGTTATTTCAGGAGCAGGAGCTGGTTATGTTTTATACGAACAAAAAAAGTTAGATTCTTTAACTGCAAGTGTTTCTCAAATACCAACAGAAGAAGAATTAAATAATACAGATTTAGAAAAAGTAAAAACAGAAGAAGATCAGGAAGAAATAAACCCCGAATTAGAAGCATTAAGATTAGAAACAGAAAGAAATAAGACAGAGAATGAAATATTAAAAGAACAACTGGAAGAACAAAGGAAACAGGAAGATTTATTCAAAAAACAACAAGAGGCGGAAAGATTAAAACAAGAAGCAGAGAAGTTAGTTCAAAACATTAAAGAAGAACAAGAGAAACAAGACGAAGAAGTATTAAAAATAGACTTAGTATCGTTTATGATTAAAGACGAATATTTAAGAATAGGATGGATGACAAATATGCCGACTGAATCAAATATAAAGATATGGCCTATTCACGAAGTAGCAGGTAATTTTTTAGCAACTTCTTCTTCCCGTTCATCAGTTCATTATGTTGATATTAGATATAATTATTTTCCAATATATTCTATAGGTATAGACGAGATTGAAAATTATACAAATTATAATTATATAATTACAGCAAAAAATGGAGATAATTATAGGAGAAAGGAAGGAACTTTTACTTTGGATGAAAAAATCAATAATAAATGGGCTATCAGGGTATCAGATTATAATAAGGAAAAACATTGTGATAAAATAGATGCTTTTAATGGTCTTCAGAAGCTGTTCTGTAAAAATTATAGAGGGTATAACGGTTTTTAAATAATTTTGTTAAAATCTCAAATTTTCTGTAAGGGTGGTATATCTTAATATTATTAATCTAAATCTTTCTATTTATTTAGTCAATTCATAAAACCTCTACTCCTTGCCTTCTTCTTAATAATTGTTTCAAGACAATAATCCATTTATTTGACAAATTTTAGCAAAGAATTAATATCGAAACTGACGTTGTTCTTTGATTCAATAAGAAAGGAGGCGATATGAGTTCATGCTTTATTAAAGTTGTTGCTTTGGATGTTTATGGAACCATCCTTGCTTATGACGACTATGATTGCTCTTTTCCTCCCAGAAAAGGGCTTGAAGATTTTCTGGATCAGTGCGATGAAAAAAAAGTAAAAGTCGTTACAAGCTCTGATTCTTTTATCCAAAACGTAAAAAATGATTTGATTATTGCATTTAAACTGGCTGCGGAAAAAATAGCAGACGGAGAGTTAAGCTCAAGAATGAAAAAAAGATTGAATATAGGGAGGTTTGACGATTTTTTCCAGCTTGACCAAGGAGTAAAAGATTTCTCCGTTATTATTGGCCACTATGGCATTAATCCCAGAGAACTTCTGGTTGTCGGGGATAATATAGACAGGGATGTTCAAGGGGCTATAGTGTCGGGAGCAAATGTCATATACTGTCCTCCCTACGGTGTTAACGAAGGGGGAAGGTGGGACTTTACGAAAATAGAACTGGACTGCATTAAAAGTTAAAACTCCTTTTGATATCTTTTCTTTTCTTTCTAGAAAAGAAAAGATATATTGCTCGGGAAACGGCTTCTCGGGCTTTTTAATTTGTAGTTTTTGCCATAAGTATTTTTTTATTGTAGTATCAAGTAAAATAAGAATTTTTTAAAAATATGAAAATCGGAATAATAATTTCAAGAATAGGAGGGGAAGACGGAGTAGCCCTTGAAACGGAAAAATGGATTGAAGTTTTTCAAAGAATGGGACACGAAGTTTTTATTTCCGCCGGAAAGTTTGAGAAAGACATACTGGTTGATAAAAAGTACTGCAAAGAAATAAAGAGTTTGTTTTTTGGAAGCGGCGCCAATGAAAAAGAAAGGAAAAGAATATTTAACAGCTCGCTTGAAGATTCTAAAAAAATATTAAGCGAAATAGATTCTGAGGCCGAAAAAATATTTGAAAAACTAAACGAATGGATAAAAGAGAACAATCTTGAAGTTTTGGTTTTGGAAAATACCAACGCCCTTCCTGTTCATCTTCCTTTGGCAAAAGCGATCAAGAAAATAGTAAAAAAGACGGATATTAAAATAATTTCCCATGACCATGATTTTTATTGGGAAAGGGAAGGGAAATACGTATCAGAAAGCGAAGAGATAAATAATCTTGTAAAAGAACTCTTTCCTCTTAATTTTCCAAATGTTACCCATGTTGTTATCAATAGCCCGTCTTTAAAAAAACTCAAGGACGATTTTGGAATGAAAGCGGTATATATTCCAAATGTGATTGATTTTGAAAAGCCCTTCGGATTAAAGATAGAAAAGAACAAGGATTTGCCGGAAAAAATAGGGCTTAAAAAAGATGATATTGCTCTTTTTCAGGTAACAAGAATAATCAGAAGAAAAGGCATAGAAACGGCTCTTTCTCTTATTAAAGAATTAGATGACAAAAGAGTAAAGCTTGTTATTACGGGAACGGCCAAAGATGATCCCGGAAATCTTTATTATAACGAGCTGAAAGAAACAATTAAAAAGTTTAAAATAAAAAGCCAGGTTATATTTGCCGGCGATAAGTTTTCAAGCAGATATTTTTTCGCAAACTATTTCTATTTTGATTTCTTAAAGAACAGATACAAAACGTATACAATTTCTGACGCTTATGCCAATGCTATTGCTTGCACTTTTTTTAGCAAGTATGAGGGATTTGGCAACGCTTTTGTTGAGGCAATAGCGGCGAAAAAGCCGATTTTTGTCAATGACTATGAGCCAAGTTTTTGGGAAGATATTGGAAGCAAGGGCTTTAAGGTTGTTATGATTAAAAAAGGATTCTTAACGAAAAAAGCAATCAGAGAAATAAAAAGAATTATTCACAATGAAAAGCTCTCTCAAAGGATAGGGGAGTTTAATTTTGAGCTGGGCAAGAAGTATTTTTCCTATGAAGTTTTGGAGAAGAAATTGAAGGAAATACTTGAAAGTTAATAAAAATATGGGATAATAGATAAGGAAACGTAAAAGTTATTTATAAACAATAAAAAATTAAAAATATGAATATTTTTTATAACAAAGAAGGAGAAAAAAACGTTTTAAATATCTCGATATTTTCAATAGTTTGCGCATTGTTATTCATTATTCTTTTAATGTATGTTTTGCCTCAATATAGGGTATGGCAGAAAGAATTAGCCGGCAAAGCATTATTAAGGGAAGCGGAATGGTCTAAGAAAGTTCAGATTGAAGAGGCAATCGCGAATTTGGAAGCGGAAAAATTAAATGCTCAGGCCGAAGTTGAAAGAGCAAAGGGAATGGCAGAGGCGATTGAAATTGAAGGGGGAGCTCTTACAAAAGAGTATATTCAATATTTATGGGTAAGGCAGAATATATTTAGCGATAAGACCACTATTTATATCCCTACAGAAGCAAATCTTCCCGTTCTTGAAGCAATAAGATTGGGCGAGTAAAAATAAAAAACATGTAAAAATCTGAGATACTTTCTCAGATTTTTCTTTTATGCTAAAATTATAGCAGTTAGATAATTATTTAAATTTAAATATTAGAAATAGATTTATGAATGTTAAAACATCATTAAACTTGCAAATTGTTTTAATCATGATTATTTCAATTTTCGCAGTTTTTTATTTAATCCAGGATAAGCCGGAAAAAATTGAAGAAGTTGTTATTGATGAAAAAGAGGAAGAAACAAAGTTTGAAGCAATTGTTTCTTCAAATCAGCTTGCCACAGAGGCCGGTTTTGAGATTTTAAGTTTAGGAGGCACCGCAGCCGATGCTGCAATTGCCGTTGCGGCTACTCTTAGCGTTGTTGAACCCTGGTTTTCAAGCGTTCTTGGAGGGGGAACATGGGCTCTTTATTACGAATCATCATCTGGCAAAGTTACAAGCATTGACGGAGTCGGGCCGGTAGGAAGCTTGGCAACAGTATCTGATTATGAAAAGAGGGGAGATATTGCTGGAATACACCAGTCAAATGTTCCCGGGGCTTGGGACGGCTGGATGCTATGGCTTGAAAAATACGGAAAATTAGACCTGGAGCAGGTTCTTTCTCCCGCCATAAGGATTGCAGAGGAAGGATATTTAATTAGCAATGACATGGAAAGGTGGCTCAATAATTTATCTTCTTTAATTTTAAGCAGGCCCGATTCAATGGCTATTTATGCTTTAGACGGAAAACTTATTAAGGCAGGAGATACAGTTTACCAAAATAACATGGCAAAAACGCTTAGGGACCTTATTAATGCTTACAACGAGAATATTGAAAACGGAAGGTCATCTGCAATACAATCGGCAAGAGATTATTATTACAGGGGTAAAATAGCAGAAGCGATTGTTGATTTCTCAGACAGATTTAACGGTTATTTAACTTTAGATGATTTTAATAATTTTGAAAGCCAAATCGTAGAGCCGATTTCCATTAGATATAATGATAAAATAACCGTTTTTGAAAATCCTCCAAACAGCCAAGGAATTGTTATGCTTCTTGGGCTTAATATATTAAAAGATTATAATTTCTCCGAATTTGAAATTAATGATGCAGATGTTATTCATAAACAGGTGGAAGCGCTAAAACTTGCTTTTGCTGACAGGCATTACTATATCGGCGATCCTCAGAGAACGGAAATACCGATTGATATTCTTTTATCTGACGGATATGCCAAAAGTCAAAGAGAACGTATTAATATGGAAAAAGCAATGGAGTGGCCAATTTCAGGCGGACTTGAAAATCAAGATTCAAATATAAGCCATACAACTACTTTTCATATTATAGACAAATACGGAAATGCCGCAGCGGTAACAACAAGTTTGGGAGCGGAATTTTTAGTTGTAGGGGATACGGGCATTCATATCAATAATCGTATGCGCATGATTTCTCTTGAGGAGGATATTCCAAATCGTCTTACTCCGGGTTATAAAGTACGCCATACTTCAAATCCCTATATGGCACTTTATGAGGGCAAGCCCTATATTTTAGGAGGAAATACTGGAGTTGATACTCAGCCGCAGGGACAGCTTCAGCAATTCATGTCGGTTGTTGAATTTGGACTGTCCGCCCAAGAGGCAATCAACAAACCCCGCTTTATAACCACCGCTTTTCCGGCAGGAACCTATCCGTATAATGTAAACAACGTTCTTCAAATGGAAAACGGCTTTCCTTCTGAAACCATTGAAAATTTAAAGTCAAAGGGGCATAATGTCACAGTTGGCACCGGAATTTTCGGCAGCGCCAATATGCTTGTTATTGATAAAGATAAGGAGGTGCAAATAGGAGCGGAATCGCGAGGCAGCTCTTATGGGAAAATAAAGGAAATAAATAATTAATTTTTTGCCTTTGGCAATAAAAATATGGAAATAAAAAAAGCGGAGTTTGCCAAAGGAGTTATAGGGGATGATTATGGGACAAAAGATAATTTGCCCCATATCGCTTTTTTTGGCCGTTCCAATGCCGGCAAATCAAGCGTTATTAATTCTTTAAGCGGGAAAAAGGATCTTGTAAAAACAAGCAAGCTGCCCGGAAAAACAAGGGAAGCCAATTTTTTTAAAATTAACAATTCTTTCTATTTTGTTGATTTTCCCGGATACGGATATGCCAAGCGTTCAATATCAGAACGAAACAAAATGATAAAAAGAATCTTTTGGTATTTAAAATTTTCCAAATCAAAGCCAAATGCCGTTTTTCTTATCATAGACGCCAAAGTGGGGATTACCATTCTTGATAAAAACATGATTGAGGTTATTTTGGAAAATAATCATAAGGTTGTCATTGTTGCAAATAAAATTGATAAATTAAAAAAAGAAAATAAAAAAGAGCGTTTTTTGATTCTTCAAAAAGAAGCAAAAAATATCCCGGTTTTGGGATATTCCGCAAAAACAAACGAAGGCAGGGAAGAACTAATTGATAGAATTGCAAGTTTTTTATAAACTAAAACCTTTAAAATTAATTAAAACGATTATGAAAAAACCGGAAGAAATTAAAAAAATAGTTAAAGAAAAATATGCCAAGATAGCTACAGGTAGTTTGTGCTGTTCTTGCGGCTGTAAAACCGAAAATGATATTTCAAAAAGTATCGGATATTCCAATGAGGATGTTTTAATAGAGGGAAACCTTGGACTTGGATGTGGCAATCCTCTTGCCTTTAGTAAAATTAAAGAAGGGGATACTGTTCTTGATCTTGGCTGCGGGGCTGGTTTTGACTGTTTTCTTGCAGCAAAAAGGGTTAAAGAAAAAGGAAAAGTCATAGGAGTTGACATGACAAAGGATATGATTGAAAGAGCGAAAGAAAATGCCAAAAGACGCAAAGTAAAAAACGTTCAATTTATTTTAAGCGAAATAGAAGAAATGCCCATTAAAGACAACTCCATTGATATTATAATCACAAATTGCGTAATAAACCTTGCTCCTGATAAATTAAAAGTTTTTAAGAAGGCATATAGAGTTTTGAAAAAAGGAGGGAAAATATTTCTTTCTGATATTGTTTTGCTAAAAGAGCTTTCAGAGAAGCAAAAAAACGATGAAAATTTGCTTGCTGGCTGCGTGGCGGGAGCTCTCCTAAAAGAGGATTATCTTGCCAAGCTAAAAGAAGCCGGATTTAAGATAAACATTCTTAATGAAAACAGAAAAATAAGCAAGGAGCAGTACAATGGCATTGATCTTATGAGTTTAACCCTTGAAGCGGTAAAATAGATTTATAAAAAAATTAATTAATATGAAAAAAACCATTATTGTTTTAACTGTTCTTTTTGTAATTTTTTCCATCTTCTATATTTCCAAAAACAAAGAAGAAGTGGAAATTCCCGATAATGATTTAATAGCAAATAATGAATCTGTGATTGAAGGATATCTTCTGATAAACGTCCCTGGTCTGGAGCGGGACGTTTGGCATTTGCTTTATGAAGAGCCTGGCAAGCCTGCTTTATCCATTCCTTTACTATATGAAGACAAATCAAACTGGGAACCCGGAATGCGGGTTAAAATAACCGGGATTGAAAAAGAGGAAAAATTTGAAGTAATTTCGTTTGAAAAAATAGAAGAGGGAGAGAAAGATAATATTGAGCCGATAAGCATTGGAGGAGAAAAAGACGAATATGGCTGTTTCATTTCGGCAGGATATACTTTTTGCAAAGCAAAAGAAAGATGCGTCAGAATTTGGGAAGAGGGATGCGGAATAACAAGCATTCCGGCAAGCAGTAATAATGTTCCGGATAATGAAGATTCTTGCAGAGAAATGAAGGGAGAATGGGGAATTTTCGGACTTTCTCTTTTAAAGCAATGCAACTTGCCGACTTCAGACGCCATCAAGAATTGCTATAATGAAAGTGATTGTGAAGGGAGTTGTATCGCTAAATTGTCATCTGAAGAGGAAATTAGAGTAAAAAAAGGAGAATCTATTGAAAAAACCGGAAAATGTTCCATGTGGCTAAATACTTACGGATGTAATGCTTTTGTTAATGATGGAAAAGTTAGTGCCATACTTTGCGTTGATTAAAATAATTCTTCTTGAAAAGTTTTTCTTTTACTGTATTATCTATTAAAGATTAATTTATTTATTATGTATCAAACAACAACATATCAGTTATTGCTTATTATAGCGGTATTGTGGACTTTGCCATGGAAGGGAATTGCCCTTTGGAAGTCCGCTCGAAACGGAGAATTAGCTTGGTTTATCGCTCTTCTTGTTATTAATACTTTAGGCCTCTTGGAAATATTATACATCTTTTTTTTGGGAAAAAAGGATAAAAAAGACGAAATTTCTAATTTTAGCAAAATTGAAAACAATGAACATAAATAATCCGTTTGAAAACTTTGTTTCCCGAATAGAAAAAACGGCCAAATATCTTGGCCTTTCAAAAAAGGAAATTGAATCTTTAATTACCCCGGACAGGATTGTAGAAAAAAAGATAGAAGTTAAAATTGGAGATAAAAAAAAAGATGTCCCTGTTTTTAGGGTGCAGTTTGACAATAGCAGAGGACCCTACAAGGGAGGAATTCGCTTTCATGAAAAAGCGGACATTGATGAAGTAAAAGCCCTTGCCGGAGGAATGGCTTTAAAATGTGCTGTTGTCGATATTCCTTTGGGAGGAGCCAAGGGCGCAGTTCAGTTTAATCCCAAAGAATGCTCAAAAGAAGAAATAGAAGAAATAGCAAGATCTTTTGTCAGAGTTATGATTGATTATATCGGCCAAGATAAGGATATTCCTGCCCCCGATCTTTATACAAACTCGGAAATTATGGGATATATGCTTGACGAATATGAAAAACAAACAGGAAAAAGCCAGCCCGGGGTAATAACCGGAAAGCCCCTTATTCTTTTTGGATCTCTTTTGAGGGACTACGCAACCGCTCAAGGAGGTGTTTTTGCCCTAAAAGAAATTGTTTCTCTTTTGCAAAAAGATCCTTTAAAATTAAAAGTGGCTATTCAAGGATTTGGCAATGCCGGTTCCAATATTGCAAAAATACTTCACAAGGAAGGATATATTATCGTCGGTCTTTCAGATAGCAAAGGGGGAATGTACAGTCCTTATGGTCTTGATCCGATTGCCATAGATAAAATAAAAAAGGAGAATAAATCAATTGACAGTCTTTATTGCAAAGGGAGCGTTTGTGATTACGAACAAATGAAAAAAGACAATGTTACTCTTCTTTCAAATGAAGAGTTTTTAGAATGCGATTGTGATATTTTGATTCCGGCAGCTTTAGGGGGCCAGATTACCGAGAAAAATGCGGATAGAATAAAAGCCGGGATTATTCTTGAAATTGCAAACGGACCGACATCTCCTTTGGCAGATAATATTTTAAACAAAAAAGGAACAATCGTTATTCCTGATATTTTAAGCAATGCGGGAGGAGTTATAGTAAGTTATTTTGAATGGGTTCAAAACAGGCAGAATTACTACTGGAGCGAAGAAGAAGTTAAAGAAAAATTGGGGAAAATTATGGTCAGAGCTTTTGAAAACGCCTGGAAGATAAAAAGCCAGAGAGAAACATCTTTTAGAGAAGCGACTTACATTCTTGCCGTTTCGCGAATAATTGAAGCAAAAAAAGCAAGAGGAAGAGTTTAATTAAAAGCGAAGGAGCATATGAAAATTCTAAAATTCTTCTTATTTTTCATAATTCTAATAAGTATCTCCATTTTTGTCTCTCTTGTTGATTTTTCTTTTCTTATTCTTCGTTCTTTGGAAAAAAACGGCACTTTCGGAGAATTTATTATAGAAGCGGGAAAACAAGTGTTTCTTTCTTCTCCTCTTAGAATAAATACGGAAGAAATATATTTTCCCCTTGAAATATCAGAAACAATTAATATTACAAATAAACACAGGCAGGAAAACGGATTGCCGCCTCTTAAGGAAAATTCAAAACTTAATTCTTCGGCCCTGATTAAAAATGAAGACATGTGCCAAAACCAATATTTTGAGCATGACTCTCTTTCTAACGAAGGAGTGGGGGACTTGGCTAAAAAGACAGGATATGACTTTATTTTTATCGGCGAAAACTTGGCTTTGGGAGGGTTTAAAAGCGAAGAAGATCTTCTTTCATCATGGATGAACAGTCAAGGCCACAGGGAAAATATCTTAAGCAAGAATTACTCTGAAGTTGGCATTTCTCTTTTGAGATGCAATTTTGAAAATAAGAATGTCTGGCTTGCCGTTTCCCATTTCGGACTTCCTCTTTCTTCTTGCCCTATTGTAAATGAAAATCTTAAGACAAGGATTGATTTTAATAAAATAGAGCTTGATAACTTTTTGGAAAAGATTGAAACTCTCTATTCTGAAATTTCAGGGTTTGAAATAAAGGTGGGCCAGGAATACATAAAAAAAGTCAGAGAATACAATATGCTTGTTTCAACTTATAATATTCTTGTGAAGGAGACGGAAGAATTAGCAAATGGTTATAACAAGCAAATAGCTTTATTTAATAAATGCGTTGATGAATTTAGATAGAAAAATAAATTACAAGGAATATTTTTTTTCTCTTAAGCCATTTTTGGGCTTCTCTTTTTTAATATTCTTTTTTTCATTTATTAACGGCTATTTTTTAGGTGAAAAGGTTTTTGATAAAGACGGAATGTTTTTGGAAGAATTAAGAAAGATTGCTTCTTCGCTTGTTAATATGGGGAATATAGAGCTCTTTTTCTTTATTTTCATCAATAATACAGTTTCTTTATTTTTGACGGTTTTTTTAGGAATGCTATTTTCTATCTTTCCCTTCTTTGTTCTTCTTGTTAACGGGGGAATTCTAGGCATTTTATTTTTCTTTTTTCTTCAAAATTCCAATCTTAGCTTATTTTTGCTTGGAATTTTGCCCCACGGAATAATTGAAATCCCAATTTTAATAATTGGAGGAGCAATGGGATTTAAAATGGGCAAAACCATGATAAGCGTTCTTTTTAAAAAAAAGGGAGATTTAAGAGAAGAAATTTCTCTTTCTTTTGTCTTTTTTGCAAGATTTTTATTCCCTCTTATTGCAATAGCCGCTCTTGTTGAAGTTTTTATAACCGGATCAATCTTAGACATAATGAAATGATTGAAAAAGAGATTCAAAAATTAAAGAATAAAAAAAGAGCTAAAGCTTGCAGTAGATATTTTAAAACGAAAAAAGGGGAGTATGGAGAAGGAGATGTTTTTCTCGGGGTAGACGTTCCTTCTTTAAGGATAATTTCTAAAAAATATTTTAAAGAAATACCCTTAAAAAAAGTGTCAGAATTGCTGAAAAGCAATATTCATGAATATAGGTTTACCGCCCTTGTTATTCTAGTTGAAAAATACAAGGTTATGAAAAAAAAGGAAATCTTTTCTTTCTATCTTAAAAACATCAAAGGAGTAAATAATTGGGATTTGGTTGATACGAGCGCTCCGAAAATAATTGGCGATTTTCTCCAAGATAAAGAAAAGGATATCTTGTATGATTTTGCAAAATCAAAAGACATTTGGAAAAGAAGGATAGCCATAATATCAACCCTTTCTTTTATTTCTAAAAATGAATTTAAAGATGCTCTGAAAATTTCAAAGATTTTGCTTGAAGACGACAATGATTTGATTAATAAGGCAACCGGATGGGTTCTAAGAGAAGTTGGCAAAAAAAATAAAAAAGCCCTTCTTGATTTTTTACAAAAGAACAAAGGAAAAATGAAAAGAACAACATTAAGATACGCAATTGAAAAATTAAAAGAAAAGGAAAGAAAAGAGTGGCTGAAAAAGGGAACGGTTTCAATCTTCCTTTCTTTTTTGGTTTCAATGGGAGTTTTCGGCTCTTCTCTTTTTCTTTTAAGCGAAAAAGCAAGAGAGGAAAGAAAAGAAGGGGCAATAGTTGAATCAATATACATGACCGGCTGGACAGCAAGCAGTAAAAGCAGGACCAGTGATATGCTTGAAATTGTAAAGAATACAAGAATTAATTCTGTAGTTATAGACATTAAGGATTATTCCGGATACGTTTTTTATAAAACAAACGTTCCGGAAGTTAAAGCATATGGAGCGGAAAAGATAATAATCCCAAATATTGAAGAATTGATTGAAAAGTTTCACAACGAGAAAGCGTATGTCATTGCAAGAATGGTTATTTTTCAGGACCCGGTTTTGGCAAGAGCAAGGCCCGATATTGCAATAAGAAGAAAATTTAATCCAAACGTTCTTTGGACCGATAAATCAGGGCTTACTTGGATTGACCCTTCAAGCAAAGAGGCGTGGGAGTATAATTTGAAAATAGCAAAAGATGCATTTGAAAAAGGATTTGATGAAGTTAATTTTGATTACATTAGATTCCCTTCCGACGGCAATTTAAAGGACATGGATTTTCCCCTTTGGGACGGAGAGAAACAAAAAAGAGCTATTATCAGGGATTTTGCACAATATCTTAGAAGGGGGACAATGGGCAAAAATCTTTCCGTTGATTTGTTCGGGCTTGTTACCGTAAACAGCGATGATTTGGGAATAGGCCAGGTTCTTGAAGATTTTGTCCCTTTTTTCGACTATATTTCCCCAATGGTTTATCCGTCCCATTATGCTCATGGATTCAGAGGATACGCCAATCCGGCGGAATATCCTTATGAAGTGGTTTATTATTCAATGAAAAGGGCAAAAGAGAGAATTGATGCCTTGCCTTATGAAAAAAAAGCCAAATTGCGTCCCTGGCTTCAGGATTTTAACCTTGGGGCCGTTTATGACGAGCAAATGGTAAAAAGCCAGATAAGAGCCGTCTATGACGCCTTAAAAGAAGATTTTAAGGGGTATATGCTTTGGAATCCGAGAAATATTTATACAAGAGGAGCGATTAAATATTAAAATGGATAATTCGATTCTTTCCGTTTCACAATTTATAACCCGTATTAATATCGGATTGAAAAAGGCGAAGGTAAAAATAATAGGGGAGGTTGGCAGGGCAGATGTCGGCCCAAAGGGGCATGTCTATTTTACTCTTAGAGATGAAAACAAGCAAAGCGTTATAAGTTGCGCTATTTGGAAATTTAAATATGACCTTTTTGGAATTGAACTGAAAGAAGGCCTTAAAGTAATAATTTCCGGAGCTCCGGAAATATATCCTTCTACCGGGCGTCTTTCTTTAATAGTTACTTCTTTAGAGATTGCAGGAGAAGGCGTTCTAAAGAAAGAATATGAAAAATTAAAAAAGAAGCTTTCTGAAGAAGGAATTTTTGCTCCCGAAAGAAAAAGAGAAATTCCCCAGTATCCCAAAAAAATAGGGCTTATTACTTCTTTAAGAGGAGCGGTAATTGCCGATTTTTCCAATAATCTTGGAAAGTACGGCTTTGAGGTGAAAATAATTGATTGTCGGGTTGAAGGACAAGAGGCCGTTTCCGATATTCTGGGAGCCATTAGGACTTTTAAGAAGAAAGATATAGAACTGCTTGTCATAATGAGAGGAGGAGGGGCTCTTGAAACATTGGCTCCTCTTATGCCTTTTAATAATGAAAAATTAGTAAGGGAGGTAGCAAAGTTTCCCGTTCCGGTAATTTCGGCCATTGGCCATCATAAAGATGTTCCTCTTCTTTCTATGGCTTCTGACCTTAATGTTTCAACTCCAAGTATTGCCGCGACGACCATAAATAGATCGTGGGATAATCTTCTTTCTTTTTTAGAGAATGAAGAAAGAAAAATATTTTATAGTTATCAGGATATTTTAAAAAAAGGGGAAGAAAGCTTAAAAACGATTGCAACTCTGATTAAGGATTCCAAAGAGCTGATTTTTAAAAAATATGAAGAAATTGAAAATAAGCTGAGGGTTTCTTATTTTGTCTTTAAAAATAATATCATTAATGTTAAAATAAACTTTGAAGGCAAAAAAAATAAAATTATTCTTGATATGGAAAGATGCCTTGATGAAGCTATAAATTATCTAGAGAAAACGGAAAAGATTGTTTTTGCCAATAGCCCCGAAAGGCAGCTTTCTTTGGGCTATAGCATAACAAGAGCAAAGGGAAAAATATTAAAAAGCGTTCAAGGGTTATTAGAGGGAGAGGAAATTAGCGTTGCGCTTAAAGACGGAAGCGTTATTTCAAATGTTAAAAAAATAATTAAGAAAAATTAAAATGGCAAAAGAAAACAATCCAAAAGACCTAAATGAAAGCTTAAAGCGCCTTTCCGAGATATCTTTTTGGTTTGAAAACCAGAAGGAAATTGACGTTGAAGAAGGATTAAAAAAAGTAAAAGAAGCAGCGGAGCTTATGAAGCTTGGCAGAAAGCGCCTTAAGGATATAGAAAACGAATTTGAAGAAATAAAAAGGGAAATAGAAGTTGAGGAAGAGAAAGAAAACCTTTGAAAAAATATGAAAACTCTTATTATTTACGCATCTTTAAGGGGAGGAAAAATAGAGAAGTTTGCGCATATTATAGGAAAAGAAATAGGGGCGGAGATTGTCCCTTATTATAAAGCCAAAACTGAAAAAGTCATTGAAGCGGACATTTTGGGATTTGGCTTTAATGTTTATAAAGGAGGAATAAACAGCGATTTTCTTAATTTTATAAAAAACCTTCCTTATCAAAAAAAGAAAGTATTTATTTTCTGGCTTCCTAAAAGCTTTTTTACTTTCTTTTTAAAAAGGCGCGTCAAAAAAATGAAGAATCTCTTAAATAAAAAGGGCTTTAACGAAATAAAAGAGCTTGAATGTAAAGATTGCGGATTTTTTAATAAAAAAGACATGAATGAAAAAGATATAGAAGATGCTAAATATTTTGCAAAGAAACTGATATATGGAGGATAAGGAATTTGAAAAACTTGTAAGGCAAGGCATAGAATTAATTCCTCAAAAGTTCTTAGAAAAGATGGATAATGTTGAAATCTGCATAGAAGATTCTCCAAATAAAGAGCAATTAAAGGAACTGGGAATGAGAAGGGGGGATTTTCTTTTCGGACTTTATGAAGGGATACCGAAAACGGAAAGGTGGGGATATGGACTTTCTCTTCCTGATAAAATTACAATATTCAAAAAGCCGATAGAAAAATACGCTAGAAATAGCGAGGAAATAAAAGAAACGGTCAAAAAGACCATTTGGCATGAAATTGCTCATCATTTCGGGTTTGATGAGGAAAAGGTGAACATTCTTGAAAAGAGAAAGTTTAAAAAAAAGAGATAAAAGATATTATCCTTTTTCTACTCTTCTTACGTATTCTTTAGTTTCAGTATTTATCTCAATTATGTCTCCTTCTTCAATAAAAAGAGGGACGTTAATTTCCTTGCCTGTTTCAAGAACTACTGCTTTTGTTCCTCCTTGGGCCCTGTCTCCTCTTATTCCAGGGGGCGCCGACTGCACTTTAATTTTTATTTTAATCGGCAAATTGATATTTACTATTTTATCATTGAAAACGACTCCTTCAACTTCCATGTTCGGTTTTAAAAGCTTTGCTATCTCTTTTATTTTACTTTCATCCATCTCGAATCTTTTTTTAGAATCGGAGCTTTCAGAAAAGAAATATTTATCTCTGTGAGAATAAAGAAATTTGCAGTTTATTCTTGATATTTCCGCTTCCTCAAAAATATCAGAAGGGTGAAAGGTTTTTGAAAGTATTTCTCCGGTGATAAGGTTTTTCATTTTTGCCTGAAGAACGGAATGCCCTCTTCCTTTAAACATTGAAGAGGCCTCGACTATTTCATACGGGTTTTTGTCTATCAATATTCTTATTCCTTTTTCAATTTTTGAGTATGGAATCATAGTTTTGTTTTTATAAAATCGTTATTTCCCATCAGGAAATCTTTTCCGGAGACGGGATTTTTGCCTTCTACTTGTATTTTTTTTAAAATAAGGGCTCCTTCTTTGCATTTTACGGCGGGGAATTTGTCTTTGGATTTAAAAACTTCCCCCTTTTTGAAGTTTTCCTCCTTTATCGCTTCAGATTCAATAATCTTTATTCGTAAAAAACTTTTATCATTTTTTTTCCAAAAAGTAAATACTCCGGGCCATGGCGTGAATGCTCTTATTTTCCTTTCTATTTCTTTTGCTGTTTTATCCCAGCTTATTTTACCGTCCTCTTTCCTTATTATCTTACTATAGGTTGCCTTTTTATCGTCTTGTTTTTCCAGCTTTACATCTTTACTTATGATTTTTGGAATTGTTTCAAGTAAAAGTAAAAGAGAAAGAGCGGCAATTTTATCTAAAAGTGAAAAAGAAGTGTCTTTAGGGAAAATTGATATTTCTTTTTTTGCAATTATATCTCCTTCATCCATTTTTTCGTTCATTTTGAAAATAGAAACGCCGGTTTTTTCATCTCCGCTTAAAATGGCAAATTGAACAGGGGAGGGCCCTCTGTATTTTGGCAAAAGGGAAGGGTGGATATTGTAAGAACCGTATTTTGGCAGATTAATGATGTTTTCTGGCAGTATTTTCGAATAGGCGGCAACAATAATAATATCGGGAGAAATTTTTTTCAGTTCTTTGTAAATTTCATCCTTTTTTTCTTTTTGGAGAACTTTTATCTTATGCTTTTGAGCGATAATTTTTGTTTCGGGAATCGCAATTTTTCCTCTGTTTCCAAGACGGTCTTTTTTTGTAACAAGAAGACAGGGCTTGAATTTTGATTTTGCAAGCCCTTCAAGTATAACGGCTCCAAAACGGGGAGTGCCAAAAAATACAATTTTACTTTCCATTTCCATTTTTTAAAACAGATTTTTTATCTTCTACTTTCCATTCTATCTCAGAATCTTTTCCGGCAAATTCAAGCCAATCGTTTTGAGGAGTGATTACAAACCATTTTTTCTTCATTTTTGAAAAAACCATTGGATTCTCTCTGTAAAAGGGCTTTTTGACTATTTCTTTTGGCTTCAAATTGCCAAGTTCAAGCCATTTTTTAAAAACTGTTTCTATTGCATAATCCAGATCTCTTGAATTTGCCCAATCGGCTACTTTTGTAATGGCCTTTTTTGCCTTTTCAACTGAACCGGAAAGCTCCAAGAGCTGTTTTGCCGGTTTTGTATATCTTGAATAAATAATCTTTGCTTTTTTAGCATTCTTCTTAAGAAGAGACAATGAGACCCCTTTTGTTTTGAAATAGTGGGTGATTATCTGTCTTATCGCCGTTTCTTTCTTTAGTTCTTCGTAATACTTGATTTTTCCGGTTTTAATGAATTCTTCTATTTTTTCACTTATGCTTTTTCCTATTCCTTTTATTTTTTTCAGTTCAATTTTTGAAATATCTTCTTTGATTTTTTCTATTTCAAAGGCGGCTTTTTTGTAAGCTGCCGGTTTAAAAGGGACTCCTTTAATTTCCAAAAGGTCGGCTGTATCTTTTAGAATTTGAATAATCTTTTTATTTCTCATATACGGCATTTTATCATTCTTTAGGGTGTTTGAATAGGGCAAGTAAAAGAAGAGGCGGCCTTGCTTTGCAAGACCGCCTTGTTTTTACAGAGACGCTTTCTTAGGCCTTGGGATAGAATCCCTCGGCCGAGAAAAGGACTACGCCTTCCGGAAAACCGTCCTCGTCGGTGGTTTCCCAAGCTTGGCAATGTCCGGCTTGGATCAGGGGAAATTCCTCGAGAAGGAGAGCAGTGAAACGCTTGGCGTTTCTTACCCTGAGAGAATTGTGCCTCTCAAGGTCACCGAAGCTTCCTCCCTCATCTCCCCAGAAAAAAAGAACAATTTTCTGAACTTCCTCGTCCGTGAGATCTCGAGAGATCTCGTAGAAGAGGTACTGAGGAACTCCTCCATAGAGCTCTCTCAAAAAATCCTCTTTCCCTTCGGGGTCGCGCCAGTTTTTGGCGCTTTCAAGGAGATGTTTTGCGGAACGAATCTTCTTGTTCCATTCTACCTTCTTCTTCCTGGCCTCCATGTGCCAGGACTTCATCTCCTCGACCCTTCTTCTTGTCTCTTCCTTCTCCTTTTGCAATCGCGTAAAAACGCGGAAAGCAAAAAAGAATAAAGCAAAGACAAGTACCGTAACTGCAAGCTCTGCCATGGCTTTTCCTTTCTTAATCAGCCATGATTGTCCGTTTAAAATCTGCTACATAAGCAGTTGAAGGCCGGACAAATACCTTCTTACTCTTGCTATATTATAGCATATTGTGTTATTTTGTCAAATAATTAGCTTGACAAAATTAAAATAACTAGTATAATTTAAGACAAGAAAGATTGCTCAGAATGTTTCTGTGCAAAAGGAGGTTGTTCTTTTTTTGAAAGGAGAGATATATGTCTCGGTTCAATTTCTTGCTAACTATTGGCTTTGCTTTTTTTTGCCTTTTGATGGCAAGTATCATTGTCAAGCAGTACAAAGGTTGTGCAGCTTACAATGAAACAAGGTCTTATTGCCGTGAGGCCCGAGACCGGAGCATTGAGATTACAAGACGTCTTGTTTTCCCTTATGTCAATGACCTTATTGAGAGAAAAGTTCCTCTTGACAGAGAGTGCTTAACTCAAAACAAGTTTAAGAGAAACGCTCCTTTTTGGGGGGCGATTGCGATCATTGAAAGGTCCGTTGATACGGATCCTAACCTTGCTTCTCTTTCTTATTTTGAGAGGAATGAATATATGCAGGAAAGGACTCCTGCGTATGTCATCATGGAGATGGCAAGCGCTTTAGAGGATCTTGAGTACGGTCTCAGGCACTATAAGGATGAGGAAGTGGCTTTGCTTCTTTATTCAAAAAGGGATCGTATGGAGGAAGTTCTAAGAGAGGCCGATTCTTGGCCTCGCTGAGAAAATCCTTCTTTCTTTTTTCTACCCCTTGCGCAATTTCGTGAGGGGCTTTTTCTTGCCTCTTTTAAATTCTCTGCTACAATTAAGTAATCTTATGAGAATTTTTACGGCAATAAATTTAGATAATGAAACTAAAAAAAACCTAAGGGAAAAACAAGAGAGAATAAAAGAAATTGTTGATTTTCCGATTAGCTGGACAGATGAGAATAATTTTCACATAACGCTTCTTTTTTTAGGTTCCTTAAGAAAAGAAGAATTGGAAAATATTTTGAAGAAAACGGAAAAAAAAGCGAAAGAATTTTCTCCTTTTTCTTTTTCTTTTGATAAGATAACTTACTTTTCCAAAGAAGCTCCTAAAATGATTTGGGCAAAAGGGAAAATATCAAAAGAAATTGAAGAACTTTCAATAAAGGGAATTATTCCTCATGTTACTCTTGGCAGAATAAAAAGAGAAGCAATTGAAACTCTAAGTCGCGAGGATTTGCCGGAAATAGAAAAAGAAATTGATATTTCTTTTAATGTTTCTTCAATTGAAATTATGGAAAGCAATCTTAGAAAAGGAAAAGCAATTCACAAAGTTATAGCGTCTTTTCCTTTTAAAAAAATATGAAAATACACTTTGTCGGGATAAGCGGGATAGGGATATCGGCTCTTGCCGGATATTATTTAGAAAAAGGGAATGAAATAACGGGCTCTGACCTTTCTCTTTCTGAAACTGCAAATGAACTAAAAAAAAGGGGAGTGAAAATATTTCTTGGACATAAAAGTTCAAACCTAAAAAAGGAAACAGATTTTTTGGTTTATTCTTCCGCCGTTAAAAAAGATAATCCCGAGATTTTGGAAAGTAAAAAAAAGGGGATTAAGGCCTTAAGCTACCCGGAGGCCTTAGGAAATCTTACAAAAGAATATTATACTGTCGCTTTTTCCGGAACTCACGGAAAAAGCACTACTACGGCGATGTTCTCTTTGATTGCGATTGGAGCCAATCTTGACCCGACTATAATCATAGGGACAAAGTTAAAAGAGCTTAAAAACAGAAATTACAGAGTGGGGAAAAGCAATCTTTTGATAATAGAATCAGATGAATGGAACGCTTCTTTTCTTAAATACAGTCCTGATATTGCTGCAATAAACAATATAGAAAGAGACCATCTTGATTATTACAAAAACCTTAATCATATTATAGGGACGTTTAAAAAGTATGTAGGCAATGTTAAAAGAGGGGGATTTCTGGTTTTAAACAAAGACGATAAAAATGTTTTGAAGCTGAAAAGAAAAAATTTAAAAACGATTCAATTTTCCTTAAAGCAAAAAGAAGCCGGCAAGATTAGAAAAATATTAAAAGTGCCAGGAGAGCATAATGTATATAATGCTCTTTGCGCTCTTTCTGCTTCAAGAGCAGTTGGAATAGAGGACAAGGTTTCATATAAATACTTGTCGTCATTTAGGGGCACCTGGCGCCGTTTTGAAGAAAAGAAAATAAACGGCCTTACTATTATAAACGACTATGCCCATCATCCGACAGCAATAAAAGAAACATTAAAAGCGGCAAGAGATAAATTCAAAAGAAAGAGAATTTGGTGTATTTTCCAACCTCACCAAATCGAAAGAACAAAACTTCTTTTTAACGATTTTGTTAAGGTTTTTTCCTCTTTTAAAGCGGAGAAAATAATAATTATTGATATTTATGATGTTCCGGGAAGAGAAAAGAATAATAATAAAAGAAAGGTAAGTTCTAAAAACCTTGTTGAAAAAATAAATCAAAAGAACATAATATATTTGCAAAAGGATAAGGTTAAAAAATATATTATGGAAAGTATTTCCGAAATTGACGTTCTTATTATAATGGGGGCGGGGGATATATACGAATTTGGAAAAGTTTTTAACACTTTTAACTTGACAAAAAAAGCGCCAAAAAGGTAATATGAATGAAAAGAAAAGAATAAGGTCGAAAAATAAAACACTAAACAAGAGATAATAATCAAATGTTAAATTTATTTCTTTTGGCGGCCGCGGTAATTGCAGTTGGTCTTCTGGTCTACTATTTTATGGCAAAGAAAGGAAAACAACCTCCTTCCAATTCTTCTTCCGGTTCTCAAATGCCTCCAGAAAACCCGATGATGTAAGGTAGCTTTGTTTTTAAAAGCGTCTCTTTAAAAAAAGAGGCGTTTTTTATTCTTTATTTTTTCTATTAAAAGCAAAAAAGCCAGCTTTACTACTTTCTAAAAATTTGTATAATGAAAAAATGAAAAGATTACTAAATATAGAAACAAAAAACAGTGTTGGCAAGACAGTTAAGGTTTCCGGTTTTATTGATTCTGTCAGAGTTCACGGCAAGACTATTTTTTTTGATTTGCGCGATAAAAGCGGCCTTCTTCAGGTTGTCTTTACCTCTTCAAACAAAGAATTATACTCTCTTGTTCAGAAAGTTCGTCCCCAATTTGTTGTTGAGATAACGGGGAAGGTTTCGGAAAGACCGGATAAAATGGTAAACCCTAATCTTCAAACGGGAACAGTTGAGCTTCAAGGTGAAACTTTAAATATTTTAAGCGAGGCAAAAACGCCTCCTTTTGAAATAGACAAAGATACAATTGTTGTAAATGAAGAAACGCGCCTGCGTTATCGTTATCTTGATTTGCGAACCGAAAGAATGAAGAAAAATCTTTTTTTTCGCAGTCAGGTTACCTTATTTATCAGAAATTATTTAAATAAGGAAGGATTTACGGAAATTCAAACTCCGATTCTTTCCAAATCAACTCCGGAAGGAGCCAGGGATTATTTGGTTCCTTCCCGTCTTAATCCAGGAAAGTTTTTTGCCCTTCCCCAGTCGCCCCAGCAATACAAGCAATTGCTTATGATAGCCGGATTTGAGAAATATTTCCAAATTGCTCCTTGTTTTAGGGATGAGGACGCAAGAGCCGACCGCAGCCCGGGAGAATTTTATCAGCTTGATATTGAAATGTCTTTCATAGAACAAGAGGATATTTTAAATTTAATTGAAAATCTTTATACAAAGATGATTGAATCCCTTTTTCCGGAAAAGCATTTTACCTTCAAACCTTGGCCCCGTCTGAAATATGAAGAGGTAATGGAAAAATACGGCAGCGATAAACCTGACTTGAGAAAAGATAAAAACGATAAAAATGAGCTTGCATTCGCTTTTGTCGTTGATTTTCCCCTCTTTAAAGCTCAAACAGCAGACGACTATTTCCACGGTTCCGGAAAAGCAAAGTTTGCTCCTTCGCATCACATGTTTACTTTGGCAAAGAAAGAAGATATTGAACTGCTTGATAAAGACCCTCTAAAGGTAAAATCATATCAGCATGACCTTGTTTTAAATGGATATGAAGTTGGAGGAGGAAGCATAAGAATACATGACCCTAAAGTTCAAGAAAAGATTTTCGACCTTATCGGATTTAACAAAGAGCAGAAAGAAAGGTTTTCTTATTTTCTTGAGGCCTTTAAGTATGGCGCTCCTCCGCATGGAGGAATAGCATCGGGACTTGAACGGCTTATGATGATTCTTATGGGAGAGCCCAATCTTCGCGAAGTAATGGCTTTTCCTCTTACAGGAGACGGAAGAGATCCTATGACGGGCGCTCCTTCGCAGGTTTTCAAAGAGCAACTGGAGGATTTAAAAATCAAGATTGAGAGGAATGAGAAACTTTAATTTTTTTCTAGCGTCTTTTTTTATTGGCTTTGTTTATTTTGGAATTTTGACTTTTACGGCTATAAAAGCAGAACAGGTTCTTTCTTTAACGGCTAACCTATATTATTATTCTGAGCCCTTGCCTTTAAAAAATCCTTACAAGGAGATTTTGAAAGAAATTGAAATTGACGCAAGAGCAGTAGTATCTTTGAAAGTGGATAAAAACGGAAAAGAAACTATTCTTTATAAAAAAAACGAAGATGCTCTTTTGCCGATTGCCTCTTTGACAAAATTAATGACTGCGCTTGTTATCTTTGACCTTAAAGAAACATATAATCCTTTTTTATCTTTGCCTATTTCAAAAGAAGCCGCTTTTCAAAAAGGAGTTTCTATTCTTTCTGAAGGAGAGCTTTTAACGGTGGAGGCCCTGGTTCATATTTCTCTTATTGAATCAAGCAATGATGCCGCTTTTGCTCTTTCTGAAATGATAGGAGAAGAAAACTTTGTTAATTTGATGAATATTTATGCAAAGAATATCGGCCTTGAAAAAACAAAATTTATCAATTCTACGGGCCTCAATGACGGGAAAGAGAACCTTTCAACCGCAAACGATGTTGCACTTCTTGCAAAAACTATAAAAGAAAATTACCCTCAGATTTTCGAAATTACGAGAAAAAAAGAGTATGAGGTTTTAAAGCCGAATGGGTCTTTCCGCCATCTTTCAAAAAATACCAATGTTCTTCTTTTTGAATATCCGCAAATATCAGGAGGAAAGACCGGATTTACAAATGAGGCAAAAGGATGTCTTGTCATTATAGTAGATACGAAAGACGGGTATGTCATAAATATTATTTTAGGGGCAAACGATAGGTTTGAAGAGATGAGAAAATTAATATAATAAGCTATATGTCTGAAATTACGATAAATATAATAAAAATATTTACCTTGGCGACTGCCGGATTTGTTTTAGCTTTCCTTGTCGCTCCTTTTTATATCTCTTTTTTATACAAAACAAAAGCATGGAGAAAAGAAATTAGAACAAAATCAATAGACGGAAAAGAAATTCCTTTTTTTATAAAATTTCATGAAAAAAAAGAGATTTATACTCCTCGCCTTGGAGGAGCGCTTATTTGGGGATCCGTTTTGCTTGTCTCCTTTGTCTTTTTTATTCTTTCGTATACAAATATATGGTGGTTTCAAAAGCTTAATTTTTTAAGCAGGTCCCAAACATGGCTTCCTCTCTTTGCTCTTATTGCCGCATCCTTGGTTGGTCTTGTTGACGATGTTTTGCAGGTTTTCGGGAAAGGAAAATACATAGGAGGAGGACTTCGTTTGAAGTTCCGCCTTTTTTTGGTTTTTCTAATAGGGCTTATCGGATCTGTTTGGTTTTATTACAAGCTTGGATTTGAGACCATTCACGTTCCTGGGATGGGGGATTTTTACATTGGAATATGGTATGTTCCTTTTTTTATTCTTGTCACTCTTGCCGTTTACAGCGGCGGGGTCATTGACGGACTGGACGGACTTTCCGGAGGTGCTTTTGCTTCAATGTTTACCGCCTTTGCCGGCATTGCTCTGTTTAGGGGACAAATCGACCTTGCTTCTTTTTGTCTTGTTGTAACCGGAGCTATTTTGGCTTTTTTATGGTTTAATATCCCTCCTGCAAGATTTTATATGACAGAAACAGGAACAATGGGTCTTTGCGCTGCTTTAACGGTAGTTGCCTTTTTAACAGATTCGGTTTTGGTTCTTCCTATAATCGGATTTTTACTTGTCATAGAATCGGGGTCTGTCATTCTTCAGCTTCTTTCAAAGAAATTTCTGAAAAAGAAATTGTTTCTTGCCGCTCCCTTACATCATCATTTTGAAGCAAAAGGATGGCCTCATTACAAAGTAACGATGAGGTTTTGGGTTGTAGGCGTTGTTATGGCCATAATCGGCGTAACTATACGACTGATAGGATAACTTTTTACATATGAAAAAACAGCTTCCAGATTATATGCTTCTCGGAGTTTTTATAACTCTTGTTGTTTTCGGAATTTTGTTTTTGACCGGAGCTTCGGCTATTCCTTCCCAGATAAAAGCCGGGAGGCCTGATTACTTTCTTCTCCGCCATATTTTTTTCGGCCTTTTGCCCGGTTTTTTTATGTTGGCGGTTGCTTATAAAATTCCGATTTCACTTTTAAAAAAATCAGCTCCTTATCTTTTTGTTTTAAATCTTTTTTTCATTGCTCTTGTTTTTGTTCCGGGAATCGGAGTTACTTCCGGAGGAGCAACGCGCTGGATCAATCTTTATTTCTTTTCTCTCCAGCCCTCGGAGTTTTTAAAAATTACTTTTGTTTTTTATCTTGCTGCTTGGTTTTCCAACCGTTCTTCTCTGAAAAAAAGAAAGGAAAAGCCGGTTTTCTTACCGTTTTTTTTGATAATTCTTTTTATATCGGGACTTTTTAAATTCCAGCCGGATATCAGCACTCTTGGGGTTATAATCGCCTCTGCTATGGTTATTTATTTCTTTTCTAATTTTCCTTTCTGGCATTTTCTTCTCGTCTTTTTTCTGATAATTATTTTATTTACCGGATTTGTCTTTCTTTCTGAATATCGACTGGAAAGAATAATGCTTTTTTTAGGATTTTTGGATGACCCGATGGGGATTGGATTTCAAACCAGACAGTCCATAATTACTATTGGTTCAGGAGGAGTTTTCGGCCAGGGTCTTGGCTCCTTTAATGAAAAATTTGTTTTTCTTCCGCAGACAATAGGGGATTCCATATTTTCTGTTATTGCCCAGGAAACCGGCTTTGCCGGAAGCATTTTTCTTATAATTCTCTTTTTCTTTTTCTTCTATCGGGGAATAAAAATTGCCGAGAAGACAAGAGATGAATTCCTTTCTCTTGTTGTAGTTGGACTTGTTTCTTGGATATATATCCAGGCCTTTGTTAATATCGGAGCCATGCTTAATCTTATTCCCATAACCGGAATACCTCTTCCTTTTATAAGCTATGGGGGTTCTCATATAATAGCCGAGTTTATTGCTGTCGGGCTTCTTCTAAATATTTCAAAATTTTCAGAAAGATGATAGAATAAGAAAATGAAAAAGAAAAAGAAAAAAATAAAGGTTCTTTTTACGGGAGGAGGAACCGTCGGGCATATATCTCCTCTTGTTGCAATAATAAGGGAGATAAAGAAAAAATATCCGGAAGAGAATTTTCAGTTTTTTTATGTCGGGCCAAAAGACAAATTTGTTTTTGATCTTCTTTCAAAAGAAGATGTTATTGTAAGGACTATTTTTGCCGGAAAGATAAGAAGGTATTTTTCAATCCTTAATTTTTTGGATATTCTATTTAAAATTCCCTTGGGTCTTCTTCAGGCCTTTTATTACGTCTATGTCTTTTCTCCAGACCTTATTTTCAGCAAGGGAGGATACGGTTCGGTTCCGGTTGTCATTATGGGAAAAATGCTTCTGACTCCTATTTTTATTCATGAGTCCGATGTTCATCCGGGATTGTCAAACCAGGTTGCTTCAAGATTTGCCCTTGAAGTATTTACGGCCTTTCCCATTAGAGAAAATACCTTTTTCCCTCCCGAGAAAATAATATCGGTTGGAAATCCTATCAGGCAGGAAATTATGGAGGGGACAAAAGAAGAGGCGAAGAAGATTTTTAATTTGAAAGGAACAAAGCCCTTGATTCTTGTTTTGGGAGGTTCCCAGGGGGCTCAGATAATAAACAATAATCTCCTTGTCATAATCAATGACCTGTTGAATGATTTTGAATTAATTCATCAAACCGGAGAAAATAATATAAAGCAAATCAAAAAAGAAACAGATTTTATTCTTCAGGAGAGCAATAAGCCGTTTTATCATCCCTTCGGATTTTTAAAAGACAATGAGCTTGCCTGCGCCTATTTTGTCTCTTCTCTTGTTATAAGCAGAGCTGGAGCGGCAACTATATTTGAAATTGCGGCAACCGGAAAACCAAGCATTCTGATTCCTTTGTCTAACTCTGCAAACAAGCATCAGTTTAAAAACGCCTATACTTATTCAAAAATGGGAGCTTCTATTGTCATAGAAGAGGATAATTTTACTCCTTATTTCTTTCTGGAGAAAATAAAAAACCTCTTTAAAGATGAAATAGAACTAAGGAAAATGGGGGAAAAGGCCAAAGAATTTGCCGTTCCTTCTTCAACGGGAGTTATTGCCGAATACATTGTTTCTTATCTTAAAAAATAGCTTATGTTTAAAAAATCCAAGCTTTTTTATTTTAAAGCTTCTTGTTTGATTATTTGGCAAATTGATTAATATGATTTTTTTGACCGAAATTGAGAAATAAGTTAAAATAGTTCTATTATGAGCACAATAAAGGAAATTAGAGAGATTAGGTTAAAAAAACTTAAAGCAATTAGAAATGCCGGCTTTTTGGCTTATCCGGGGACTGTTAAAAGAACTCATGCCTGTTATGAGGCATTGAAAAATTTTGAAGAACTTTCAAGGAAAAATACGGAGATTTTTTTAACAGGAAGAATGATGTCCTCAAGACAGCACGGAGGGCTTACCTTTATTAATATAAAAGACGGGAGTGGACAAATCCAACTTCTTTTAAAAAAGGACAAGGTTGGGAAAAAAGGATATCAGTTTTTCCTTGAGTATTTTGATATCGGGGATTTTATTGAAGTAAGAGGAACTTTATTTCTAACAAAAAGAAACGAAATGACCCTTAGTATAGTTGATTACAAGATGATTTCAAAGTCCCTTCTTCCTCTTCCTGAGAAATGGCATGGATTAAAGGATGCGGAAGACAGATATAGGAAAAGATATCTTGATATTTTATTTGATCCGGAAGTAAAGAATATGATAGAGAAGCGATCTGTTTTTTGGAGATCTACCAGAGATTTTCTTATAAAAAGAAAATTTATGGAAGTAGAGACCCCTGTTTTGGAAACTACTCCAGGAGGAGCGGATGCCAAGCCGTTTATTACTCATTACAATGCTCTTGATATTAATGTCTATTTAAGAATTTCAATGGGAGAGCTTTGGCAAAAAAGATTAATGGTTGCCGGATTTGAAAAGACCTTTGAAATCGGCAGGCAGTTTAGAAATGAAGGAATGGACGCAGAACACTTGCAGGATTATACTCAAATGGAATTCTATATGGCCTATGCCAGTTATAAGCAGGGGATGGAACTTGTGGAAGAAATGTATAAATATATCGCTAAAAAAACATTTGGAACTTTAAAATTTAAAATTCGGGGATTTGATGTTGATTTTGAAAAAGAATGGGAGAGATACGATTATGCTTCAATGATTTCAAAATATACAGGAATAAACATTATGGAAGCCAGTTTGCCGGAAATGGAAAAAACTCTTAAAAAATTAAATATAGGTTACGAAAAAAAGGGATTTAACAGAGCAAGGGCGATGGATAGCTTGTGGAAATTCTGCAGAAAAAAAATAGCAGGTCCCGGATTTTTGATAAACACTCCTATTGAAGTTTCGCCTCTTGCAAAAGAGAATGAAAAGAATCCAAAGTTAGTCCAGCGTTTTCAGGTTATCATTGCCGGGTCGGAAAATGGAAATGGATATTCGGAATTGAACGACCCTATTGAACAGGCGCAAAGGTTTAAAGAACAGCAAAAGCTCCGCGATATGGGGGACGAAGAAGCTCAAATGTACGATGAGGATTTTATTGAAGCGCTGGAATACGGAATGCCTCCTACGTGCGGATTTGGGTTTTCGGAAAGGCTTTTTTCTTTCTTAATGGACAAGCCGGCTCGTGAATGCCAAATCTTTCCTCTTATGCGCCCAAAATAGTTTTTTAAATATATGTTTGATATAAAATTCATCAGGGAGAATAAGGAAAAATATCTTGAGATTGTTAAAAACAAAGGAGTGGATTTGGATGTGGAAAAACTTCTTTTGCTTGATAAAAAAAGAAGAGACCTTATTTACAAAACCGAAGAACTGAAAAAAGAACAGAATAAGCTTAATAAAGAAGAAATAGAAAAGGCAAAAAAAATAAAAGAAGAGTTTAAAGTATTAAAAGAACAGCTTAACAGTATTGAGAAAGAGTACAACTCTTTAATGCTTATTACTCCCAATATTTATTCAGATGATACTCCTGTTGGCAAAGATGAAAAAAGCAATGTTGAAATTTTAAAAAAGGGAGAAATAAGAAAGTTTGATTTTAAGATAAAAAGCCACATAGAACTTGGAAAGGATCTTGACATTATCGATATTGAAAGGGGAGTGAAGACCAGCGGATTTCGGGGCTACTATTTGAAAAACGAAGGAGCCCTTTTATCGCTTGCCTTAATGTGGCATTGTATTTTAAAAATGAAAGAAAAGGGATTTTCTTTTATGATTCCTCCTACTCTTCTTAGGGAATTTGCCCTTGTCGGAAGCGGTCATTTTCCTTTTGGGAAAGAAGAAATATATCAAATTGCAAATCCCGGAAAGCTTGCAAATGGAGAAAATGTAACTGAAAAGACCTATTTAGCCGGAACTTCAGAACCCTCTCTTCTTGCCTATTTTTCAGATCTTATTCTTGAGGAAGAAAAACTGCCGGTTAAAGTTTGCGCCTTTTCAAACTGCTATCGCTCGGAGATCGGAAGCTATGGCAAGGACACCAAAGGACTTTACAGAATTCATGAATTTATGAAAGTTGAACAGGTTGTTTTGTGTAAAAATAGCATAGAAGAATCAAATTTTTGGCTTGAAGAAATGAGAAAGATATCAGAAGAGATACTGCAAGAATTGGAGCTTCCTTATAGGATTTTGCAGCTTTGCACCGGAGATATGGGGGCGGGAAAATACAAGATGTACGATATTGAAACATGGATGCCATCAAGAAACAGTTATGGGGAAACCCATTCTGATTCCAATCTTACCGACTGGCAATCAAGGCGGCTCAATATTAAGTATAGGAATAAAAAGGGAGAGAAGTTTTTTGCCTATACTCTGAACAATACCGTCATAGCTTCTCCCAGAATTTTAATAGCAATACTGGAAAACCATCAGGAAAAAAACGGAAGCGTTAAAATTCCAAAGGTCTTAACAAAATATCTGCCTTTTGACAAGATTGGTTAACATTTATAACAAAATGAGAGAAGAGAAAATAACCATAAGAGACGTTAAATGTAATTATAAAGTTAAGGGAAACGGAGAGCCGATTTTAATTTTGCATGGATGGGGTTCTTCTTCCGACTCCTGGATAAAAGTTCAACATATCCTTTCTGAAAAAGGATACAGTGTTTTTTGCCCTGATCTTCCCGGGTTTGGAAAAAGCGATCCGCCCCTTTCTCCTTGGACGGTTGATGATTATAAAAAATGGGCTGTTGAATTTATGAAGGCCTTTAACATTGATAGCTTTATTCTAATAGGCCATTCTTTTGGAGGAAGAATTTCAATAAAATTATCTTCTGAAGAAAACTCTCCTGTAAAAAAAATGATTCTTTGCTCTCCTGCCGGAATAAGGGTAAAGCCCGATTTTAAAACAGACATTATTCTTGCTTTAGGAGGAATCGGAAGCACTTTGCTTGATATTTTCTCTCCCAAATTTCTTAAAGATTATTTAAGAGGCCTCTTTCATTTTCTTATAAGAAAAAGGGATTATGTCAAAGCGAAAGGAGTGATGAGGGAAACAATGAAGCTTGTTATTTCAGAGAATTTGTTTCCTTTTCTTTCCAAAATAGAGGTAAAAACTCTTCTTCTTTGGGGAAAAAAGGACAAGATGATTCCCTTAAGATACGCTTTTGTTTTTAAAAAAGAGATAAAGGATTCTTCTCTTATTATTATAGAACAGTCGGGCCATAGTATAAATATTGACGATCCCGTACGCCTTGCAAAGGAAATTCTCAAATTCTTATGAACTATTTAATAGGTTTTTTGTGGTTTTTCAGAGCTGCTAAAACGTTTGCTTTTTACGTTTATCTTTGGCAGATAAAAGAGTATCATTTGGGCCGCTTTAGGGCCCATTTTGAAACAAAAGAAGGCAAAAAACTTATCTTCAACAGATTTATCCTGATTAAGGTTTTTTTGCTTCTTTTCTTTTTTATTTCTTTTATAAGAATATTTTTTTATCTTTTTGTTTTTCTTCTTTTTCTTCTTTATATTATTGAGTTTTTAAAGCTTTCAAGAGACGCTTTTAAAAAATCATTAAAGCTTCCTATTTTTACCCTGAAAGCTTCTTTCCTTTTTGGTTTTCTTCTTTTAATTCAAACTCTTTTTTTTATCTTTGCCTTTTCAAAAGGAAGTTTTCTTTTCTATCTTCTTCTCTTTGACGTTGTTTCTCCCCTTATTGCTTCTTTTATTGTTCTCCTTTTTCAGCCGGTTGCCGTTTTTTTCCGCAGCCGTACTTTGAAAAAAGCGAAAGAGAAAAGAGAGTCATTTTCAAATCTTACTTCTATTGGAATTGTCGGGAGCTACGGCAAAACCTCAACCAAAGAGTTTTTATCAGCCATTTTGAGCCAGAAGTTTAACGTTTTAAAGACGTTTGGCCATGTAAATAGCGAAATAGGAATTTCAAAAACCATTTTGGATAATCTTGATTCAAGTTATGACATATTTGTTTGTGAAATGGGGGCCTATAAAAAAGGGGGGATAGAAATGCTTTCTGATATCGCAAAGCCCAAAATAGGGATTTTAACCGGGATAAACCAGCAGCATCTTTCCCTTTTTGGAACCATTGAAAATCTTCTTTCGGCAGAAGGAGGAGAGGAACTTTTTAATTCTCTTCCTAGGGGCGGCCTTATGATTGTAAACGCCGATAGTAAAAGGGCTTTAAAAAAGTACGGAAATTACATTGATTCTCCTCCAAAGAAAAAAACAATTCATTTTTCTTCTGCGGAAAAAAAAGAGTTTTCCTTGGATATTTGGGCAGAGGAAATAGAGGAGAAAGAAGAAGAACTGCTTTTTAAGGCCTGCTTTAAAGAAGGCGATTTTGTCTTTTTGAAGGCAAATCTTTTGGGAAAACAGAATATTGAAAATCTTCTTCTTTCAATTCTTGTTTCAAGAAAGCTTGGAATGTCTTTTGAAGAAATTGAAAAAGGGATTTCAAAAATTGAGCCCTGGCAAGGAGGATCTTCTTTTTTGATAAAGGAAGAAGGATACAAGGTGATAGATGCGAGCTATTCGGCAAATCCAAGCAGTGTTATTGCTCTTCTTGATTATTTGAAAGTTTTCTCTTTAAGAAAAACTATTGTTATGCCTTGTCTTATCGAGCTTGGCTCTTCGGCTAGAAAAATCCACAAAAATATCGGCAAAAAGATAGCCGAGGTTTGCGATTTGGCAATAATAACTTCAGATGATTATTTAGATGAGATAAAGGAGGGAGCGGGGATTAAGAAGAATAAGATTTTGTTTATGAAAAATCCCGATGAAATTGTCTCAAAGATTGAAAAAGAAAAAGGAGTGGTTCTTTTAAAGGGGAGGGTTAATAAAAAAATAATATCTTCTCTTGCATTAAAAAATAATGATATAAAAAAATGAACGAAGAAGGAACAATAATTTGCCAAAATTGTGAAAATAAGCTGGCAAAAGAAGCCATAATTTGCCCGAAATGCGGAATGTATATTGCCTATGAAAACAAGAAAGGAAAGGGCTTTTTAAAAAGATTTTTTAATTTTAGAAAAAAGAATAAATCATGAAGGCAAGGCCCATTTCAATATCTCTTTCTCCGAACACCCAGAGAGACGATGTCTTTTTGGCTTTAAAATTGATTTTTCAGTTTTGGAAGTGGAAAAAAGGAAAAGAAACCTTAAAGTTGGAAGAGGAATTTAAAAAATACATGGGGGCAAAATATGCCTTTTCTTTTAATAGCGGAAGAAGCTCTCTTTTTGCCATTTTGAAATCCTTGGATATTAAAGAAGGAGAAGAGGTTCTTCTGCAGGGTTTTACTTGCAACGCTGCCGTAAATCCCGTTATTTGGGCAAAATTAAAGCCCGTTTTTGTTGATTGTAATAAAGACGACTATAATATTGACGTTTTAGACCTTCAAAAGAAAGTTTCTTTTAAAAGCAAAGTTGTAATAATCCAGCATACTTTTGGCCAGCCGGCCGATATTGACGGGGTCTTGAAAGTTTGCAACGAGAATAACCTTATTTTAATAGAGGACTGCGCCCATAGCTTAGGGGCAAAATACAAAGGAAAACTGGTTGGAAGTTTTGGAAAGGCCTCTTTTTTTAGCTTTTCAAGAGACAAGGTCATTTCTTCCGTTTATGGAGGAATGGCCGTTTCAAATGATGAGAGAATAGGCAATAATCTTAAAAAAATAAAGGAAGAATTGAAAGATTCCTCTTCTTACTTTGTTTTTCAGCAATTGCTTCATCCTATTCTTTTAAATTGGCTTGTTTTGCCGATTTACAGGTTTTTTAATTTAGGAAAGATATTTTTGGTTTTCTTTCAAATTTTGCATATTTTGTCAAAAGCCGTCCACTACAAAGAAAAAAGAGGGAAAATTCCTTCATATTTTCCGGCTAGAATGCCAAATGCATTATCTATTCTTGCTTTGAATCAGTTTAAGAAGCTTCAATATTTTAACAGTCACAGGAAGAAAATGGCAGATTTTTATTATCAAAATCTTAAGGATTCTTCTTTTATTCTTCCTTCTGTTTTTGAAGAAAGGGAAAATATATTTTTGCGGTTTACCATAAGACATAAAGATGCTTGGGATATTATCTACAATGCATGGGACAGGGAAAATATTTTAATAGGAGATTGGTACACGAGTCCGATTGCTCCGCATGATACGATAAGTGAAAAAATGGGATATTTGGGAGATTGCAAGAATGCAAAAGCGCTTTCAAAGGAAACCTTTAATCTGCCAACTCATATTAATTTATTATTTGAAGATGCAAAAAGAATCGTTTCATTCTTAAAAAAATGGAAATAAAGGAAATTACCGATAAAAAAAAATGGGAGGATTTTTTTCTTGATGCAGAAGAAAAGACATTTCTTCAATCGTGGAATTGGGGAGAATTCCAAAAGGAAATGGGAAATAAAATATGGCGTTTTGGGGTTTTTGAAAATGAAAAGATTGTTTTAATTGCTCTTGTTACTAGAATAAAAGCAAAGAGAGGAACTTTTTTACTTATTCAGCATGGGCCTACTTTCAAACTTAACAATATTTTAGCCTTAGAGAAGCTGATTTTTAAAATAAAGGAAATTGGGAAAAAAGAAAAAGCCGTATTTCTTCGCCTTAATCCTTTGTTTTTAAGAAATAAGGAAAACGAAGATTATTTTAAAAAACTTGGTTTCATTCATTCTCCCATTTTGGAAAATGCTTATGAGTCGACTCTAAAGCTTTCTCTTTCTTTATCTGAGGAAGATCTTTTAAAGAATATGAGAAAGACGACTCGCTATTTGATTCGCCAGGGATTAAAGAATAAAGAGATAGTTATTGAAAAGAGCCAAAATAAAGATGCTCTTTCAGAATATATTATTCTTAACGAAAATGTCGGCAAAAGACAGGGATTTGTTCCTTTTTCTTTTGATTATATCAAAAAGGAGTTTCAAGTTTTTTCAAAAGACAATCAGGCGCTTCTTTTTTTGGGGAAATATGACAATAAGGTTGCTGCCGGAGCGATTGTTATTTTTTGGAATAACCTTGCTTTTTATCATCAGGCCGCCTCAGATGACAAATTTTCAAAGCTTTCTATTCCTTATCTAATTCAGTGGGAAGCGATTAAGGAAGCCAAAAAAAGAGGATGCCTGTTTTATGATTTTTGGGGTTATGTTGATCCGAAAGAAAATCCAAAACATCCTTGGGCAGGTCCGACATTGTTTAAGCTTGGCTATAATGGAAAGCCCTTTTTATATCTCAAAAGCTTTGATTTGCCTCTTTCAAAGAAATATTTTCTTGTTTATATCTTTGAAACTTTAAGAAGAATAAAAAGAAGAATTTAATGTATAAGTATAAAAAGAAGTACAAGACAAAAAAGAAAAAAAGCATTTTCCCTTATGTTTTCATGTCTGTTCTTTTCTTTTTTATTTTTTTGTCTCTCTCCTATGTCTTTCTTTTTTTCCCTTTCTTTTTCGTAAAAAAAATAGAAATTAAAGGATATGAGGATAGGGAAAGGGTTTATGAAATTGCCGATAATTTTGTTGAAAAGGATTTTTTTTCTCTTAAAACAAGAAGCATTTTTCTTTTTGACAAAGATAAATTAAAGAATCAAATTTTGAATGATTTTTTTGATATTGAGAAGGTTGAAATAAGAAAAGATCTTCTTTCTCTTTCAATTGAAATTAATGTAAAGCAAAGGGAGCCCCTTTTTGTTTTCTGCAATAATGACTGTTATCTTGTTGACGGTTATGGAATTGCCTTTTCTTATGCCCTAGAATCCTCCCCCTTCGCTTATTTTAAAACGGAAATAGAAGATGTTTCTCTTGGAAAGAAGGTAATGGAAGAAAAACTGGCTCGTTTTATCTTTAAGCTTAAAGATTCTCTTGAACTTGAAGAAGTTGCTATACTAAGCCCAAAGAGAGTTAATGTTAAATCAAAAGAGGGCTGGGCTGCTTATTTCAATCCTCAAAAAGATGTAAAAGAGCAGATTGAGAACCTTAACCTTGTTTTTGAGGAGCATATTTTAGGAAAAGAGCATCTTCTTCAATATATTGATTTGAGGTTTCAGGACAGAGTTTATTATAAATACAGAGAGTAAATTTTTGTTGTTTTGTTTTGACTTTTTTTTATCAAGTATGAATAAAAGAGAAAATCTTTAGATATGAAATATAAGATAAATAAAAAATTTAAGATTATGGAAAAAGAAGAAGATTTAATAGAAGATATTATAAGTCATAATTTGCTTTTTGTTGCTTCTTCTATGGATAAGGAAAATTGGGTTCTTTTAAAAAATGGTATTCGCGGGCCTTTGTTCTTTGATACTTCAAAAATAATTGGCTATCCTAGTTTAATGCAGAAAATTACACAATTTGCCGCCGATATTATAAAAGAGGAAAAGATAGATTATGATTTGATTGCAGGAGCCCCTTATGGGGGATTGCCATTATCCTATTATCTTGCATATAATCTCAAATCCCCTTGTCTAACTTTAAGAAAAGATGGCGTTAAAAAAAACGGTACTATGCCTACTTCAGGAGAAATTCTAGGAGTTTTTAAAAAAGATGATAAAGTTTTAATTGTTGAAGATGCAGTTCTTTCGGCAAATACGGTTATAAAATTTGCTTCAAGATTAAGAAATACTGGGCTTAAAATAACAGATGCTTTAGCAATAGTTGATGTTGGCAGAGGCGGAACAGAAAATTTAAAGAATCAAAACATTCGCTTGCACTCATTGTTTGAATGGAAAGATCTCTATAATTGCTATAAAATAAAAAAATCTCATCTTTTAAACTCCGAAATAAAGAATTATTTAGATGATATTTTTAAAGATAAATAAAAATTATAAAATTAAAAATCATGGTTATAGACATAGAACTTACTTTAAATAGATTCGGCATTGGCAGAATTGAAGAAAATAAATTTCAATTATTTTGTTTTAGATTTTCAAAATGGAATATTCCGAATAAACATTCAATTTCTTTTGAAATAAATTGGAGATTAAAGAATGATATAAAAAAATATGGCAATAATTAAAAAGAAAATATGGCCAGAGTATTTTGAACTCGTTTCTTCTAAAAAGAAGAATTTTGAACTGCGTCTTGCTGATTTTAAGGCAAAAGAAGAAGATATTCTTATTCTGGAAGAATGGGATCCGGAGAAAAAAGAATATACAGGAAGAAAAATAGAAAAAGAGATAAAATATATCTTAAAATTCAAGCTTGATGATTTTAACCAGAGAAAAGAAATTGAGGAAAAGGGCCTTTATGTAATAGAGTTTTAAGTATTAAAACCAGGCCCGGAAGGTTCTTTCTGGTTATCTTAAAGTTTAGCAGATAATAGATTAATCTACATAATAAAGAAAAATAGAATATCCTATTACATAACTTGGCTCATATTTATTAAGCCACATGTAGTAATCGGTTCTTTGGTCGTACCCTTTAACCGGAATGCCTCTTCCTCCCTGAAGCTGATTTAAGGAAACGGCAAGCCAGTTCCCTTTTGGAAAATCGTGGGGGCTGTTTAATCCTTCCCATCTTTTGTAATTTTTTTCTCCGAGATAATAATCAAGATTTCCTCCTCCAAAGTAGTCAATGTAAATAAAATCAATTTCTTTTTCATCAAGAAGATTTTTCAATCGCTTTAAATCCTGCCCCCAATCAAGATTTGAATCAACGACATACAAGTGCCCTTTTTGAGGAGTTACCGTTTCATTAAAGTAAGCAAGAAAATGAGGATAAATAGATATTACAGAGTAAATTTGAAAAGAGAACAAGGCAAAAAGAAGAATCTTAAAACTTTTACTGAAATTTATCTTTGATATTGCTCCTCCTACAAGGATAAAAGCAAAAGGGAAAACGGGAAGAAGATGCCTAACTCCAATATTAAGATTTGAATTTATGCTGGTGTACCAGTAAATTGCCATAAAGACAAACATTGAGAATTCGGCAAAATATTCTCTTAAGGCGTAAATAGGCCTTTGAAAAAGACGGTATTTCAAAATATAAAGGAAAAGAAGAGCGAGGGATATTATGGTAAGAATATGAAATGTTAATGTTTCTTTTATGAAATAAACGGTGGGGAAATAGCTCTTAAAAGAACCGCTTGAGATCTCTCCTAAAAAGAAAGTGGTGTTTCCTCCGTCAACTCTTTGCATTGCCGTAAAAAGGCCAAGGAAATACTGAGCAAAAGGCCTTAGAAAGGGTTTTTCTGAGGAATAAATGATGCCATTTACAATTGTCCTGTTTCCAAACGTTTCAAGAATATATTCAGCATCTCTTGCTTGGCGTTCGGGGGGATAATTGTAAACATGATATTGGTAAAGAGGGAAAACGACAAAAACCATTCCTATAACTCCCGCAAGGAAAGATAAAAGAGAATACTTAAGAAGCTGGTGAAGGGGCTTTTCCTGTAAAAGAGCGTAAACAAGGGTAATTATGATAAAGGTTGGAATAAGCAACACCAAAGAGAATTTAAGAGAAAGGGCTATTCCGAAAGTTATTCCCGCCAAAAGTACGTTTTTTTTGCTTGGCTTTTCAAAAAACCTGAGCCAAAAGTAAAAAGAAAGAAGGGCGCCGAAAGCCGCTCCGATATCGGTGTTAATAAGCCGTCCATGGGCAAGAAAGGTAGGGGAGAACGAAAAAAGAAACAAAGAAATGAGGCCTGCTTTGTTACCATATTTTTTTCTTGCAAAATGAAAGATAAGAAATCCCAAAAGAAGAAGAAAAAGAATCATAACCGTTCTTGAAAAAAGCATTATCTTATCGGGATTGTTTTTAGAGTTGTAAATGAAATCATTTGCAAGATCAAATTGAACCCACCATCTGGGAGGCTGTTCTTGCGTCCAGTTCGGGGAATCGGAAGGGAAATTAAGGTTTAAAAAAAGAAGAGGAAAAGCGGCAATGTTTTTAACAAGAGGAGGATGTTCGGGATTGACCCTCATATCTTTTTTTATTAAATACGAATATCCTGCCGTAACATGAGCCGTTTCGTCAAAGGTGAGAGTATCTTCAAGAATGCTTGTGAAGGAAATGAAAAAGAGAAAGATTAAAAGAATTGTGGCGATTATATATGTTGTTTTATTCTTCATTTTATTTCAAAAATTAATACGTTATTTTCTAATTTTACAATGCCGTTTTCAAAAATCCTTTCAAGCTCTTCAATGGATTTTTCAGGATAAATAGGAATAACTATGGAATACTCTTTGGGATTTATTTTCTCTATTTCTTCAAATCTTATATACTCTGCCCTTGTTTCTCCATATTTTGTTTTTTCAATAAACATCGGGGTCTGGGCGGAAATGGATATCCCGTGAAGAAATTTGCCCGGCTCGTTTATCATCACATATTTTTTAACGTCATTTGGCAGCGAATTCAAATAAGTCCCTATTTCAACATAGTTTTCGGTAAAAGAATGCCTTACTTCTTCTCTTTCTGCCCAATTGTAAAAATACTTGTTTATTTCAGAAAACCCCACCGTAAAGAGAAAGAATATTGTCAAAATATTAAGAATTTTAATCTTTTTTTCTTCTTTTAAATTTTCTTTAAGTTTTTTATAAACCCAAAAAAATCCGATTGTAACAAGAAGGTAAACAACCGGAATAACGTTAAGAACACGAAGAGCATGGGGAATTCCTTCGCTTGTCAGTATTCCCGGCAAGAGCATTACAAAAAACCAGGAAAAAATCAGAGAATAAACTGCAAGAAGCGAATAATCTTTATTTCTAAAAGAAATAAAAAAGCCCTTCAGGGAAGCTATAACCCCGACAAGAAAAAGAAGACCAAGAGAAAAGGGAAGCATTGGGCTTGTTGAAAAATTATGCCTCCAATTCGGGTCTCCGTAAAAATTAAACATTGCAAGGTGAGAGATGAGGCTTTTTGCACCAAAAAGAAGAGGATTTTCGGAATCAAAAATTGAAACCTGGGAAGTTCTTCCCATAAAGTCGCCTGGATTGTTTAAAAAATATATTCCTATCGGAAGAGCGACTATGAAAATGGAAATAAGGTAGAGAGAAACAAAAGCAATATATTTATTAAGCGATTTGTTTTTTAAATATTGAAAAAACAACGGGGTAAGAAACGCAAGAAAAAGAAGAGGGGCCATTCTGAAAGAAATGTACGTATGAAATCCTATTCCGAAAAATATTCCGGAGAGTATAAAATTCCATATTTTTTTTGTTCTAAACCCTCTTAGAAGAAAATAGAAAGAAAAGAGAAGGCAAAAAGGGCTCATGATGGCCCTAAAGGCGATACGGCTGAAGTTCAAATGCCAGAAAGATGTGGCAAGAAGAAAAGAAGCAACCAGAGGAGCCGTTTTATCTTCTTTTTTAAAAATAAGGAAAACTTCCTTGGTTAAAAAAAACATTCCCAAAACGGTAAGCGAGCCCAAAAGAGCGGAAGAAAATTTTAAAGACCACATGTTAATGCCGAAAAAGTAAAAAGAGAGGGATATAATCCACATAAAAAGGCCCTCCCTTCCGTTATTGTCCGGATAGAAAAGCTTGAAATTGCCGCTTTTTAATGTTTCAACCGCATCGTTTCCATTCATCGCCTCATCTGGCCAGAGGCCTGGGGGAATAAGATCAAGCTGCCAAAATCTGAAAAAAAACGCCAGAAAAATGATTAAAAGAAGTATTATTATTTTTTTATTCATATTTTTATATATTAGCGCTCTTGACATTTAATTGCTAATTTTCTATTATTGTTTCTATGACGTTAAGACAGGAAAAAATTCTTGGCAAAATTGTAAAAGAGTATATAAGGACTGCCCATCCTGTCGGTTCCGCTTTCCTTGAAAAGAAATGCAAATTTGGTCTTTCTACGGCAACAATAAGAAATGAAATGAATTCTCTTTCAAAAGAAGGGTATCTTAGTCAGCTTTATACTTCTTCAGGAAGAGTTCCAACCGCAAAAGGATATCGCTTTTTCGTTGATAATTTTCTATTGAAAAATCCAGAAAACGATTTTTCCATTATAGACGATATTTTGGAAAATAAAAAGGTTCTTGATATTGATATAAAGATGATAGAGGAGATTATCAAAAAAATGGCGCTTGTTTCTTCAAATCTGGTTTTTGCTTATCTTCTTGAGGAGGATATTTTTCTTGCAAGCGGCTGGAGCGCTGTTTTAAAAAATCCTGAATTTGAAGAGAAAGAATTTCTTGAAGATTTCCTTTGCCAGTTTGATATTCTGGAAAAAGAAATAAAAGAATTGTTTGGAGAGTTTGAAGATTTTGACGTTTGTATAGGGAAAGAAAAGCCCTTTATAAACTTTGATAATTTTTCCTTGATAGTTTCAAAAAACAGCTTGCCCAATGTTTATTTGGGAATTTTGGGACCTTCAAGGATGGAGTATGATAAAAATATAAATCTAATATTAAAATACGAATATGGAAGAAATAAAAAAAGAGCTTGAGAAGTGCAAAAAAGAAAAAGAAGAAATTTTAAACAGTTTTAAAAGAGAAAGGGCCGATTTTATCAACTATAAAAAGGATGAAATGGAAAGAGCGGGAAAGACCTTAAACTATTTTTTGGAAGAAACGGTAAGCGAGCTTCTTCCTGTGCTGGATAGCTTTGCCCTTGCAAGAAAAGAAGCTCCGGAAAAAAAAGAAGGTTGGATGGAAGGATTTTTAAAAATAGAAAACCAGTTAAAAGAATTTTTAAAGTCATTGGGAGTTGAAGAGATAGATGCTTCATTGGGGAAAGATTTTGATCCTAATTTTCATGAAGCAGTTGAGGTTGTTGAAGGGGAAAAATCTCAAACGATAAATGAAGAAATCCAAAAAGGATATCTTCTTAAAGGAAGAGTGATAAGGCCGTCCAAAGTAAAAGTCGTTAAATAAAATAAATATATAAATAATTAAAAATAATAAAAAAATATGGGAAAAATAATAGGAATTGATTTAGGAACAACATTTTCAGCTATGGCAAATGTCACAGGAGGAGAACCGAGAATAATTGAAAACAGGGAAGGAGGAAGGACGACTCCTTCAATTGTTGCCTTGAGTAAATCCGGGGAACGTCTTGTTGGCGTAATCGCAAGGCGTCAGCAGATTACAAACCCTCAGAATACGATATTTTCGGCAAAACGGCTCATTGGGAGAAGGTATAATGATCCGGAAGTCCAAAAAGACAAAAAGCTTTTGCCATATGAAATAAAAGAAGCAAGCGATGGAGGAATTGAAATAAAAATGGGGGAGAATTGGCATAAGCCGGCTGAAATTTCAGCCATGGTCTTGAAGAAATTAAAGCAGGACGCGGAAGAAAAGCTGGGAGAGAAAATAACGGATGCCATTATTACTTGTCCTGCGTATTTTGACGACTCTCAAAGGAAGGCAACCAAGATTGCGGGAGAAATAGCCGGATTTAACGTAAGAAGAGTAATAAACGAGCCGACAGCGGCAGCTCTTGCATACGGTCTTACTAAAAAAAAGAATGAACAGATTGTTGTTTATGATTTTGGAGGAGGAACTTTTGATATTTCTGTTCTTGATATAGCAGAAGATACGATAGAGGTAAAAGCTACCGGGGGAGATACTCACCTTGGAGGAGATGATTTCGACCAAAAGGTAATGGACTGGCTAATTGAGCAATTTAAGAAAGACCAGGGAATAGATCTTTCAAAGGACCAGCTTGCTCTTCAAAGGATAAAAGAAGTGGCAGAGAAGGCAAAAATTGAGCTTTCGACTTCCCTTGAAACAGAAATAAACCTTCCGTTTATTACGTCCGGACAAGACGGTCCAAAGCATCTTTATTACAAAATGAGCAGAGCTGTTCTTGAAAACCTTGTTAGCGACTATATTTCAAAATCAATAAATTTAGTGAAAGAAACGTTAAAAGAGGCCGACTTGAAAATAGAAGATATTGAAGAGGTGGTTATGGTTGGAGGGCAGACAAGAATGCCTAAAATCCAGGAAGAAGTAAAGAGATTATTTAACAAAGAAGTGAACAAAGAAATTAATCCCGATGAAGTTGTTGCGCTGGGAGTGGCCATTCAAGGAGAAATACTCTCTGCAAAAGACGAAGGAAGAAAAACCGAGGGAGATGTAAAAGATATGCTTTTGTTAGATGTTACTCCTCTTTCTTTGGGTATAGAAACCTTAGGAGGAGTAAGTACGGTTTTGATATCCAAAAACACGACAATTCCTGCTTCAAAGAGCCAGGTTTTTTCGACTGCCGCGGACAATCAAACATCGGTTCAAGTTCATGTTCTTCAGGGAGAGCGTCCTATGGCAAAAGACAACAAATCTTTAGGACAATTTATTCTTGACGGGATTCCCCCCGCCATGCGGGGAATTCCCCAGATAGAAGTTCAGTTTGATATAGATGCAAACGGGATACTTAGCGTTTCGGCAAAAGACAAAGCAAGCGGAAAATCCCAATCAATAAGAATAGAGGGCTCTACCGGCATTTCAAAAGAAGAAGTGGAGAAGATGAAAAAAGACGCAGAAATGCATGCCGAAGAAGACAAAAAGAAAAAAGAATTGATTGAAGAGAGGAATTTGGCCGATAACTTGATTCATACTTCTGAAAAGACGCTTAAAGACCTTGGAGAAAAGGTAGAGGAATCAAAGAAAAAAGAAGCCAATGAAAAAATAGAAGAATTAAAGAAAGTAAAGGATCAGGACGATCTTAATGCTATTAAAGAAAAGAATTCCCAGCTTTCACAGATAATGCAGCAGATTGGAAAAGATGCCTATAGTCAGGAAAAAGCGCCTGAAGGGCAGGAAAATCAGAGCAAGGAAAATGAAAAGCCGGAAGAAGGGGAGTATAAGGAGGAAAAAGAATCTAATTAATCTCTTATGAAGGACTATTATCAAATACTTGGTATATCAAGAGAAGCTTCTCAAGAGGAAGTCAAAAAGGCCTACCGGAAGATGGCCCACAAGTACCACCCCGATAAAGAAGGGGGAGACGAGCAGAAGTTTAAAGAGATAAACGAGGCCTATCAGGTTCTTTCTAATTCTCAAAAGAGAAGCAATTATGACAGGTTTGGAACTGACCAGCCGGGCGGTTTTAACTGGCAAGAACAGGGAAATCAAGGAGGTTTTAACGTTGATTTTGAAGACCTTGGAGATATATTCGGAGATTTATTCGGATTCGGAAGGCAAGGACAGGGGAAGAAAAACGTCAATAAGGGAAAAGATATTACTATAGACATTGAAATTTCTCTTGAAGAAACGTTAAAAGAAATCAAAAAAGAGATTTCTCTTTACAAGCTTTCTGTTTGCAAAAGATGCAGTGGAACCGGAGGAGAACCAGGAACTTCTTTGAATGAATGTTTTTCATGCGGAGGAACTGGAGAAGTTCAACAAATCAAACAGACATTTTTGGGTTCATATACTAAAAAAGCTGTCTGTCCTCAGTGCAACGGAGTTGGAAAAAATCCGAAGGTTCCTTGTAATGTTTGTAGGGGAGAGGGAAGAATAAAAGAAGAAAACAGGATTATTATTACTATCCCCTCTGGAGTTGATACTAATCAAGTTCTCAAGTTTGTCAAAATGGGAGAAGCCGGAAGAAGGGGACTTGCTTCGGGAAATCTTTATGTCAGGGTTTATGTAAAAAAACATTCTTTTTTTGAAAGAGAAGGAGACAATCTTTTTGCCGGCATTTCTATACCTTATTCAACTGCAATACTCGGAGGAGAAGTGGAAATAGCCACTCTTGAGAAAACAAAGCTTTTTTTGAAGGTTTCTCCTGGAACAGAATCAGGCAAGGTCCTAAAGATAACAGAAAAAGGCATTCCTCGCTTTTCTGGAAGAGGAAGAGGGGACTTATACGTCCAATTAAATATCAATTCTCCTAAAAAAGTAACCAAAGAGCAAAAGAAGATTCTTGAAGAAATGAAAAAAAACGGCCTCTAACTCCCTATTTTCCTTGCATTGTTCCTCTTAATTTGCTAAAATCGGGCTTAAAGGTTGATAAGTGAGGTTATAAACTTAACAGGAAAAATACTATGGAAGAAAATAACAACAACAATGCTCCTGTAGAAGAAACAGACACAGAAGAAACAGGTGCTGAAGAAACAACCACAGAAGAAACAAGCACAGAGGAAACAGACGCCGCTTAACTAAGGCGCAAAAAACAGGAATGTTTATTAAATGTTCCTGTTTTTTTGTTCTTTACATATTTTTTTTTATAGTTTATGATAATTTAATAAAAAGAAATGCCCCGCTAACTCAATGGTAGAGTAACGGCCTTTTAAGCCGAGAGTTGCAGGTTCGAGTCCTGCGCGGGGCACCACTACGAAACAAGACGGCTTTTTGAGAGCCAAATCGTGGGCGGCACTGCGTGCCGCCCATTGGTTTTTGTGCGGGGAATCCTTGCCGCTTGGCGCGCCGACGCGCGCCTCGCGGTTAGCCAAAACGAGGTTCGAGCTGAACAAAGTCCGGCAAGCAACCTTTTTCTCAAAAAGGTTGCTTTCTTGTGCGATTTTAGGCAGAGATTCTGCCTCTTTTATCCATTCTGACATCGGTTCGAGCCAGCCAGTCCGCTTTTGTTCAAGATTGAAAGATTGCTCCTCCAGCGATTTCTTTTCGGAGAGTAGTTTTGCTTTTTCGGTGAGATATACTTCGCGCTCAATATCCTGCTCCAAATAGCCGTCAAGAAGTCGCTGGAGCTTCGTTTGAATAGCGTGAATTTTCTCTCTCGCTTCTCGAACAAAAGTGGTTGTGGATTGGGCGGCTTCCGCTTTGTCTTTTTCCAACATCTTTCTCATCCCTGCCGCCCAATCCGGTTTCAAAGAAAATTTTTGAAGGAGTTGAGATAACTGCCGATTTAGTTCTTCTTCACGGACGTAAGGTTGCGAACAACCGCCGCGTTTTTTGGTACAGCGGTAGTAAATATGCCCTTTCTGTTTTTCGGCAGTTATCCCCATTCCGCACTCTGCACAAGAGAGTAAGCCGCAAAATGCTTTTGGTTCATTATTCGATTTCTTTTGCGGCTTGCCTCGCTCCTTTAAAACTTCTTGCACTCTATCAAAAATTTTCTTTGAAACAACTGGCTGGTGTTTGCCCTCGTGAATTTCGCCAGCATAGCGAAATAGTCCAACATAAAACGGATTGGAAAGGATAAAAGAAATTCTGTCTCGTTTGATTCGCTTGCCGCCACTTGAAAATATTCCGTTTTGCGCCAAAAAGTTTGAGATGTCTTCAAGACGAGAGTTATTTTGCGCATATAGCTCAAAAGTTCGGCGGATGATAACCGATTTTCTTTTATCCACAACGATTGATTTAGTACGAACATCGTTTATGTAGCTGACCGGCGCAACACCCGGATATTCGCCGCGCTTCACTTTTTGGCGCAATCCACGGCGAGTATTTTCGGCAAGCGAATCAACATAGTATTTGCTTTGCCCAAAAACAATGTTGAGCATGAATTTCCCTTGCGGCGTGTTTTCAAACCATAGCGTCGGGAATTTCAACGCCGCGATATGCCCGCAATCCAAAAGATAAATAATACGCCCGCCGTCCACAGAATTGCGCGCCAATCTGTCCGCGTGCCAAGTCAAAATTCCGTTCGCTTCGCCGCGTTCTATGCGATTGAGCATATTGTTAAAAATCGGGCGGCCCGGAATTTTGGCGGATTGCTTTTCTATAAACTCCCCAACAACATTTAGACCCTCGGTTTTGGCAAAGGCGCACAATTCTGCAAGTTGGTCTTCAATAGACCTCACTTGCTTATCTTCCACGTCAGTGGACTTGCGGGCATACAAAAAGAATTTTTGCGAAATTGTTGGTGTATTGTTGTTTATAGTATTGAAAGTTAAAATTCAAATGGCCGCCCCGGTGCGACTAACCAAGAGAAACCTCTTGATAGTTCCGAGACGGCCACTAGAAAAGGCTTCTCTGTTCGGTTAGTCGCAATTACATTATGGCAAAAATTCTTTTTTCGGCAAAGCAAATCAGAGACAGAATTTTAAAATCGCACAAGGGCTAACCTCGTTTTGGCTAACCGCGAGCAAGGATTCCCCGCACAAAAACCAATGGGCGGCACTGCGTGCCGCCCACGATTTGGCTCTCAAAAAGCCGTCTTGTTTCGTAGTTGTGTATCTATACAACCAAGCTCGAACTTACTTTACCAAAAATTCTTGAAAATTGAAAGATTAACCGCTCGCTTTGCTCGCGGTATCCCACCCAGCGGCTCGCCCCACCTGACGGCGG
>Ga0172377_10000055_pt1 | contig 89339 bp, 85 predicted proteins | sample Pumphouse3metaG_FD_119749 | JGI IMG/M metagenome (GOLD analysis project Ga0172377, IMG submission 119749) | Leachate microbial communities from a municipal landfill in Southern Ontario, Canada - Pumphouse #3 metaG | ecosystem: Engineered > Solid waste > Landfill > Unclassified | place: Canada...
TATTGGTTAAACCAAATATTTAATTATCAAAACCCAATTGGCTTTGTTTTATATATGGTACTTATTATGTTGTTTGCGTTTTTCTATTCATTCTTAATGTTTAACCCTGAGAGTGTAGCAGAAAACTTATCTAAGAGTAATGCATATATTCCAGGTATTAGACCAGGAGAAGATACAACGAATTATATTTCTAGATTATTATTTAAAATAACAGTACTAGGAACAGTATACTTAATGATTTTAGCAGCATTGCCGATTGTCACTACGATTATCTTTGGCTTTAAAGGCACAGTTGCACAATCAGTTACAATAGGGGGAACATCTTTAATTATTGTAGTTGGGGTGGCACTTGAGACAGTAAACCAAATTATTACTCAGTCAACCGAACAAGAATATAAGAGATTGTTTTAAGATAATATGAGATTTATAATAACAGGGCCGCCGGCCTCAGGTAAAGGTTCAGTTGCACCTTTTATTACAAAAGAATATAATATTTTGCATATCTCTACCGGACAAATGTTTAGGGAAGAAATCAAAAAAGGTACAGCATTAGGTTTAGAACTTAAAAAGATTTTAGACCAAGGCCATTTAGTTAGTGATGAACTAACAGATGAGATGGTAAGACAAAGACTCAATCAAGATGATTGTAAAAACGGATTTTTGCTTGATGGGTTTCCAAGAAACATTAATCAAGCTAAATACTTAGATGCATATCTTGAAGAGAAAGGTTTAAAGTTAGATTTTGCGATAGCCTTAGTTGCCGATAAAGATATAATAATTAAACGTTTAATCGGTAGAAGAGTATGTCAAACATGTGGAAAGAATTATAATATTTACTTTACACAGCCTAAAAAAGAAGGCGTATGTGACTTATGTAACACGAAGTTAGTTAAAAGGTCAGATGATACTTTAGAAATAGCTGAAGCAAGATTACAAATATATAATGAAGAAACGGCACCAATTTTAAAGTATTATGAAGAAAAAGGAATCTTATTAAAAGTTGATGGAAACTTAAAAGAATCTTATGACACCTTTTTACAAATTAAAGAAAAGGTGAACGCTAAGTGATTATTATTAAGTCAAAAAGAGAAATAGAAATAATGCGTGAAGCAGGCAGACTTGTAGCTTTAACGCAGGAAGAGTTAAAAAAGCATATTAAACCGGGCATAAGTACTAAAAAATTAGATACGATTGCAGAAAAGTTTATTGTTAAAAACGGTGGACTTCCATCATTTAAAGGTTATCATGGTTTCCCTGGTTCAATATGTGCGAGTGTTAATGAAGTAGTCGTGCATGGAATACCTAGTGAAAATGTTATCTTAAAAGAAGGAGACATAATTACGATTGATATAGGTGTCAATTATAAAGGTTATCATGGTGATGGTGCTTGGACATATCCTGTAGGAAAAATAAGCGAAGAAGACGAAAAACTATTAGACGTCACATTGAAAAGTTTATATACAGCACTTGAACAAGCGAAACCTAACAACCGTGTTGGAGATATCTCAAATGCGGTAGAAACATTTATTAAACCTTATGGTTATGGAATAGTTGAAGAATTTACAGGTCATGGTATTGGTAAAAACCTTCATGAAGATCCGTATATCCCAAACTTTGGTAAGAAAGATAGTGGAGCAATATTAAGAGAAGGAATGACCATTTGTATAGAACCGATGATTAATAAAGGAACTAAACATGTTAGTATATTAAGTGATAACTGGACAACTATAACAGATGATAAGGAAAAAAGTGCTCATTTTGAGCATATGATTGTAATAACAGAAGATGGTAATGAGATTTTAACAAAACTTTAAGGAGATAATATGTCGAAACAAGATTTAATTGAAGTAAAAGGGAAAGTAAAAGAAGTATTACCAAATACTCGCTTCATAGTTGAGTTAGAAAACGGGCATGAAGTGTTAGCTCATATCTCTGGTAAAATGAGAAAGTTTAATATTCGCATCTTACCAGGTGATAAGGTGACATTAGAGTTATCGCCTTATGACTTAACAAAAGGAAGAATCACTTTCCGCGAGAGGAGATAATTATGAAAGTAAGAGCATCAGTAAAAAAGATTTGCGATAAATGTAAAGTCATTAAACGCAAAGGTAGAGTAATGGTTATTTGTGAAAACCCAAGACACAAACAACGACAAGGATAATAGGAGAGTATATTATGGCAAGAATTGCAGGTATAGATATTCCACGCGATAAGCGCGTTGTAGTTTCTTTAACTTATATTTATGGAATTGGTAGACCAACAGCAGAAAAGATTTTATCTGAGGTTGGTATTAACGAGTCTGTAAGAGTAAAAGATTTAACTGAGGAAGATTTAAACAAAATTCGTCAAGAAGTGACTAAGTATCAAATCGAGGGTGACTTAAGAAGAGAAACTCAAGCTAATATTAAAAGATTAATGGATATTGGCTCATATCGTGGTATTAGACACAGAAGAAACTTACCAGTTAGAGGTCAAAACACAAGAAACAACGCACGCACAAGAAGAGGCAAAGTTAAAGCTGCCGTTAAGAAGAAAAAGTAGGAGGAGTAGAATATGGCACGTAAAAGACAGGTAAAACGTCGTGTTAGAAAAAACATTCCACACGGAATGGCTTTTATCCATACAACGTTTAATAATACGATTGTGACAATTACAGATCCAGATGGTAATGCAGTAACTTGGAGTAGCGCAGGAAATATTGGGTATAAAGGAAGTAGAAAATCAACTCCTTTTGCAGCGCAAATGAGTGCTGAAAAAGCTGCCAAAGAAGCTAAAGTTCATGGTATGCAAAAAGTTGATGTTTTCGTTAAAGGTCCTGGCCCAGGTAGAGAAGCAGCGATCCGTTCTTTACAAGCAGCTGGATTAGAAATTGTATCAATTAAAGATACAACACCAATTCCCCACAACGGATGTCGTCCTCCAAAACGACCTCGTGGATAATTTAAAAATCTTAAGGAGGTAGTAATTGTGAACAAATTAAAATTTACAAAACCAGAAGTAAAGGTAGAACCATCAAAAAGCGACCCTAATAAGGCGACTTTTACAATTTCCCCATTAAAAAGAGGATTTGGGATTACATTAGGAAACTCATTACGTAGAATTTTAATGTCATCACTACCAGGAACAGCGATTGTTAACGTTCAAATTGATGGAGTTAGTCATGAGTTCCAAACAATTGATGGAGTTGTAGAAGATGTGATGAGTATTGTTTTAAATTTAAAGAAAGTTGTTTTCAAAACAGACTCATTAGATGATTATTTTGAAAAAAAAATTGAACTACACGCTGATAAAGCTGGAGTAGTTAGAGCTGGAGATTTTGAAATTGATTCTGAATTAGAAATCATCAATCCAGAACAAGAAATTGCAACAATAACTGAAGGCGGAAAACTTTCAATGTTTATGACTGTAAGAAGAGGAATCGGTTATTCTGGTGCTGAAATGAATAAAATCTATTCTAAAGTTGTTGGAACAATCCCAATTGATTCAATTTTTACACCGATTGAAAGAGTAACGTTTAAAGTTGATAAAACACGTGTTGATCGTGATGTTAACTACGATGAACTTCAAATGGAAGTTAAGACTAATGGCGCAACAGCACCACACGAAGCAATTTCTTTAGCATCAAAAATCTTAATTGACTATTTAACAGTAATAGTTGACTTAGATGAAAGCACACATGAAATTGACTTTGTTGAAGAAAAACAAGTTGAAGAAAAAGATGCAACATTAGACAGACCAATTGAAGAATTAGATTTAGGCGTTAGAGCATTTAATAGTTTAAAAAGAGATGGAATTAATACAATTGGTGAATTAATTAATAAATCTGAAGAAGAAATTATTAGAATTCGTAATTTAGGAACAAAATCTTTAACTGAAATTAAAGAAAGATTAAAAGATATGAATTTACAGTTAGCGCCAAGTTTTACTGGTAAAAGAGACCAATAAAAATTATTAGTAAAGGAGCATTTAAAGATGGCACGTTCAAGATTAGGGCGCACAACGACTGCGCAAAGAAAAGCATTAATTAGAGATTTAGTAACAGCTTTAATCATACATGAACAAATTGAAACGACAGAAGCGAGAGCGAAAGAATTAAAAAGAGTTGCTGATAAAATGATTACATTAGGTAAGAAAAACACATTAGCAGCAAGAAGAAGAGCAGCACAAACAGTTAGACCAGTTGATGCAAGAGAAGGTCAAACTGTGCTTCAAAAACTTTTTGATGACCTTGCGCCACGTTTTAGTGAGCGCCAAGGCGGTTATACTCGTATTTATAAAGTTATGCCTAGAGTGGGCGATAATGCCCCAATGGCAATAATTGAATTTGTTGAATAATAAATAAAAAAGAAAGCTGCTGCTTTCTCTTTTTATTAATATATAAGGAGATAAGATATGAAATTTCAAGACTTTCCATACAAACGACAAGATGTCGAAGTAATTATTAAAGAATTAGAAAAGCTAACAAATAGCTTTGTTGAAGCGAAAACTGCAAATGAACAAGTAAAAGTTATTAAAAAACTCTATAGTTTACAAGATGAATTTATGTCTCATGCTGTAATAGCGTCAGTTAGAAACAGTATAGATACTAAAGATGAGTTTTATGATAATGAAGTGAAGTATTATGATGAAAAAGGACCATTAATAGGGAAATATTATAATGATTTTAGTAAGTTAATGTATAATTCCAAATTTAAAGATGAATTAATTAAAGAATTTGGCAAGTATTTGTTTGACCAAATTGAAGTTAGTTTAAAAACGTTTGATGAAAAAATAATTCCGCTTTTAATTGCTGAAAATAAAATAGCGAGAGAATATTCTAATTTAATTGCTGGAGCAGAAATTGAATTTGAAGGTAAAATATATAACTTAAGTCAAATGACACCTTTCGCAAAAAGCATTGATAGAAAGACTAGACATCAAGCACAATTAGCGGTTAGTGGTTTCTTTTCTAAAAAAGAAGTAGAGATTGATGATATATATGATAAATTAGTTAAAGTTAGAAATGAAATTGCGTTAACTTTAGGATATGAAAATTATGTTGAGTTAGGTTATTATCGTATGGGTAGAACTGACTATGATGCTAAAGATGTTTATAACTACCGCGAACAAATTAAACGTGAAGTAGTACCAGCGGTTAGTAAACTAAATAAACGCAAACAAGCCCGCCTTAATGTTAGTAAATTAATGAGTTATGATACTATCTCGTTTTTATCAGGTGATCCAACACCAAAAGGTGAGGTGAAACATTTAGTTAATATGGCTAAAAAGATGTATACTGAGATGAGCCCTGAAACGGGTGAATTCTTTAACTTTATGGTTAAGCATAACTTGTTTGATTTAGAGAGTAAAAAAGGTAAAAGAGGTGGAGGATATTGTACGTTTATTCCTTCATACGGAGCACCATTTATTTTTGCGAACTTTAATGGGACTGCAGGAGATGTGGATGTATTAACACATGAAGCAGGGCATGCTTTTCAAGTTTATAGTTCAAAAGATAATATACCACCACAAAGATGGCCGGGGATGGAATCTGCAGAGATTCATTCAATGAGCATGGAGTTTTTAACATGGCCATGGATGGAATTATTTTTCAAAGAAGATACTGAAAAATACTATTTTACTCATCTCGCAAGCACAATTAGTTTTTTACCTTATGGAGCACTAGTAGATGAATTCCAACATGAAGTTTATGAAAAACCACACATGAGTCCAGCAGAAAGAAAACAAACTTGGCGAAGACTGGAAAAGATTTACTTACCAGAAAAAGATTATGGTGATGATAAAATGATGGATAAAGGAACATATTGGTATCGTCAAGGCCATATTTTCTCTAGCCCTTTTTACTATATTGATTATACTCTTGCCCAAGTAATAGCATTCCAATACTGGCATTTAAGTAGAGTTGATAGAGAGAAAGCATGGGAGTCATATTATAAATTATGTACTCTTGGTGGAACAAAAGGTTTTATTGGCTTAATTAGCGAAGTTAATTTAAAAAATCCATTTAAAGATGGGACAATCAAAGAAGCATTAAAGCCATTAATGGAATACTTAGATGGTGTTGATGATTCTAAGTTTTAAAAAATAAACAGATATATAAAATTTACTATATCTTTACGATGTAAAGGTATAGTTTTTTTATCTTATTAGTGAATTTTAGGGATGGCAGGAAATGCTTCTTCCCAAACATTAGCAGTTACATTAACGCTTCTTTCAACAGACGAAAAGACAGCAGTTAAAAACGGAAAATCGGAACTGATGGTTGGAGTGATAAACGGCATAGTTCTGGGATTATCCAGCGCAGTTATATCTTTCTTAATCGTCTATTTTTTAGGTATCCCTAACCCTTTAAAGATTGCGTTTGTGGTAGGAGTGAGTCTTTGCATAGCAGTTATTACTGGACCTTTTTTTGCGTTATTAATACCAATCATTTTAAAGAAATTAAAGTTTGACCCAGCGATTGCATCTGGCCCGTTTATTACTACATTAATTGATGTGTGTAGTGTAATACTTTATTTTGGTTTGGCAACCTTAATATTGGGGGTGTTATAAAATGAAAAACTTGTTAGCGTTAAATGATTCAAGACTTGAAAAAAGAATTTTCAAAATGCACCCATATGATATAGCCAACCATTTGAAGAATGCAGATGAAGCAGCTCTAAAAAGAATTATTAAATTAACATCACCTGCTAAACTTGCGGATATTTTTATTGAACTACCTGATGGTGTTGCACATGAGTTTTTTAAACTCTTAAATAAGGATTTACAAAGAAAAATATTAAATGGTTTTGAGATGGACGAACTTAAGTATTTTATTTTAAGTTATGATGAAGAAGATCAAGAAGAATTAATCTCTGTTTTATCAATGTCCAAACAAAAAACTTTAAAGATGTTAATGAGTTATGATGAAGAAAAGATTGCTTCACTTATGACTACTGAATTTGTAACAATTGATATAAATAAATCAATTAAAGAAGCGACAGCTTATGTTATCTCAAATGTTAAAGATACAAATTATATTGATGAAATATTTGTAGTGGATGATAATGGATTAGTTGGTAGCGTTTCGCTAATTGATTTAATTTCTGCAAGACCAAACGACTCACTTGCAAAAATTACACAACAAATAAAAAACCATCTAACTCTTGATGATTCAATCAATGAGGGTTTGAGAAAGTTTAGAGACTATGGGATGAGCGTTTTACCAATTTTAGATGATAATGAAATTGTTGGTATAGTTACAGCTGATGATATCTTAACAGAAATGGCAGAAGAGCACGAAGACACACTTTTAAGATTTCACGGGGTTGGCGATTATGATGTTTCAGATTCGCCAAGAAAAAAAGCTTTCCAACGTTTACCTTGGCTTTTAGTATCAGTTGTCTTAAACTTAATAGTCGCTGCTATTTTAACGGTTTTTGAAAGAACATTAACAGAGATAGTGGCATTAATACTATTTCAGCCGATGATTTTAGGGATGGCAGGAAACATTGGAACTCAATCAATCTCAGTTACAATCTTAAAAATTAACCAAGCAGAGTTAAAAGAGAATAAAGAGGTAAGAAGACATATCGCCAGAGAGTTAACAATAGGAGTGTTAAACTCAATAGCGATAGGTTTAATCGGACTTCTAGTTTCTTTCCTTATTTTATTCATGTTAAAGGTTTCTGATGTTAATCCGTTTAAACTTTCTTTAACGGTTGGGGTATCACTATTTGGCGCAATGCTAATCTCATCCTTTGCGGGAGTGTTTATCCCCTTAACTCTTGTTAAGTTAAAGGTCGATCCAGCAACTGCAAGCGGTCCAATTATTACAACCTTAAACGATTTATTCGCTTTAATGATTTATTTTGGAACGGCAACAATAATGTTTATGTTATAAAAAAGATAATAAAAGCGTTGATTTTCGAATTAAATCAGCGCTTTTTTTTAATTGTTATTAACAATAAACAATTAATTAATAGTTTTAGTCTTTTTTATGGTATAATGTTTAGGAGTATAAGGGGATAAGAGTTATGGCGATTATTCAAATAAAAGGACTTCAATTTTCCTATGATAGAAAACACGAAGCGATAAATAATATAAATTTAAATATTGAAAAAGGAAAATGGGTTGCGGTAGTTGGTCCTAATGGTTCTGGTAAAAGCACTTTAGCGAAATTACTAGTAGGACTATTAGAGGCCGACAAAGGAACTATTTTTATTGATGGGTTAGAGTTAAACCAAAAAAATATTAAAGAGATTAGAAAAAAGATTGGCATAGTTTTCCAAAACCCAGACAATCAGTTTGTCGGTGTGACAGTAAGACACGATATCGCTTTTGGTTTAGAAAATCAATTAGTCCCTCAACCATAAATAGTTAAATTAGTAAATGAATATGCAGAGTTAGTTGGGATGAAAGACTATTTAGATAAAGAACCACATCAATTATCAGGCGGGGAAAAGCAAAGAGTTGCAATAGCAGGAGCATTAGCGATGAATCAAGAGATAATGATTTTTGATGAAGCAACTTCAATGTTAGATCCTGAAGGGAAGAAAGATATTACTAACTTTATTATTAAGTTAAATGAAGAGTTTGAAAAAACGTTAATAACTATCACTCATGATTTGGAGTTTGCGAGAAAGGCAGATTATATCATTGTAATAAATGAGGGTTCTATTATGATGGAAGGAATACCAGAAGAGATATTTAGTCAGAGTGAAATATTAAAGAGTATCGATTTAGATATTCCTTTTTCTTTAAGACTTTATGAAAGAGCGAAAAAGGATGAAAAACTAAAAGATAACGAAAAACTATTGGAGGCATTATGGGCATATTGTTTAAAGATGTGAGTTATGCTTACAAGGGTGTTAAGGATGATCGCTTTGAAGCGATTAATGGTATAAATTTAAAGATCAAAGATGGAGAGTTTGTAGCGATAATCGGTAAAACAGGTAGTGGTAAATCAACGCTTGTTCAACATATGAATGCGTTACTTCAACCATCTAAAGGTACAGTAGAAATTTATGGTAACATCCTGCCTAAAAAGAGAAAACAAAAAATCGGTCCTATTCGTAAACATGTAGGGCTAGTTTTTCAGTTTCCTGAATATCAATTATTTGAATATACGGTTTTAAAAGATATTATGTTTGGGCCAAAGAACTTTGGCTTAAAAGAGGAAGAAGCAGAAAAGAAAGCAAGAGAAGCCGCTAAACTTGTTGGTTTAGGTGATGAAATCTTAGAAAGAAGTCCGTTTAGAATTAGTGGTGGGCAGATGAGAAGAACAGCTATTGCTGGTATTTTAGCGATGGAGCCACATGTGTTAGTTTTAGATGAGCCGACAAGAGGATTAGATCCGCAAGGCGCAAAAGAAGTGATGGAGCTATTTAATAAGATTCATGAAGAATATAATAAGACAATCGTTTTAGTTAGTCACGATATGAATATTGTCAGTAAATATGCTAAACGTATTATTGTTTTAAAAGATGGTAAGATTGTTTTTGATGGTAATAGAGAAGAGTTATTTTTAAGCAGTAATTTTAAAGATTTTTCATTAGAGAAACCTTTAGCTTTAGAATTGATGGAATATTTAAGTGAAACATTAAACATTCCGTTTAAACCACTTTTTAATGAGGAAGATATAATTAGTTATTTAAAGGAATTAGATTTATGAATAACATTGTAATTGGACAATATATACCGGGCAATAGTTGGATTTATAAAATTGACCCAAGAGTAAAAATGGTAGCATTAATAGTTTTAATGGTTGCGACATTTTTACTTAACTCATTTTACTTAATGTTAATTATGTTTGGGTTAATGTTAATTATGTTTTTAACAACTAGAGTACCATTCTTAAAAATGCTTAGAGGCTTGAAGCCTTTAATGTTTTTATTGACCTTTACATTCGTTATTCAAATATTAGGGGGAACCACATCAGAAAGCGCTAAACCGCTTTTTACAACAGATATGTTTTTAAGTGCTAGTAGCATTACAATAATAGTCTTAATAACAATCATTTATTTCGCCCTTAAAAAGTATATTCCGTTTCGTGTCATTTGGTTTTTTATCTTTGTGTTTTTAATCTTTTTTGTCCAAGCAGTATTGCCTTATGGGCCAGCATATAAATATACATTAACCATTTATGATGAAGCACTCTTAAGAACGGGCTTTTTAGTGTTAAGAATTATCATAATTGTTATCCTTTCAAGTTTATTAACTTTCACAACAATGCCTACGGATATCACTAATGGTATTGAGTCGCTTTTAAAACCACTGAAGATAATTCGTTTTCCTGTGAGCGAACTCGCAATGATGTTAAGTTTAACTTTAAGATTCATCCCAACATTATTAGATGAAGCGAATAAAATTATTAAAGCACAGGCTTCGCGTGGAGTAGAGTTAAGCGAATCGAAATTTAAAGAAAAGATTACACAAGTAGTCTCGCTTTTAATACCTTTATTTGTTGTCTCGTTTAAACGTGCAGAAGATATGGCTAATGCGATGGATGTTAGAGGTTATGTTGTTGGAGCGAATAGAACTAAGATTGATGTTATGAGGATGAGATTTAGTGACTATTTCTCATTAGTTGTTGTACTGGGAATTTTAACTGTTACGATTCTTTTAAGGGTAGGTGTTATAAATGTCCCGCTTTAAAATGACTTTTTCTTATGACGGATCAAACTTTTTAGGTTCGCAAAGACAAGATAAAGGAAGAACCGTTGAAGGTGAAATAAATAAAGCTCTATCAACACTTCATAAAAAAGAAACAATTATCATAACCTCAGGCAGAACAGATAAAGGTGTTCATGCTTTAAATCAAGTTGCTCATTTTGATAGTTTTTTAAACATTGAAGAAAAAAAGTTTGTAGAAGTTATTAACTCTTTACTACCTTTAGATATTAGGATTAAAGAAATTAATAAAGTTAATGAAGATTTTCATGCTCGTCATCAAGCAGTTAAAAAAGAATATTTTTATGTGATAACGAGAGAGTATAATTTATTTAAAAGAAATTATAAAGCCTTTATAAAAGGTGAATTAAATGTTAAAATAATGAGTGAAGCGATTAAAGAGTTTATTGGCAAACATGATTTTTTCGCTTTTGCGACATATGTTAAAGATAAACCAACAATTAAAGAAATCTATGAAGCAGACTTAACAGTTAAAGATAATGATATAATTTTAAGGTTTGTTGGGGATAGCTTTTTAAGACATATGATTAGAAGAATGGTAGGAACACTAATTTTAATTGGAAAAGGAAAAAAAGAGATTGGTGTGATTAAAGAAATACTAACAACGAAAGATAAAAGTTTATGTGGTAAAACAGCAGAACCAAATGGTCTATATTTAAACAAAGTATATTACTAAGAAGGAGAAAACTATGTTTATTACATTTGAAGGCGGAGAAGGATCAGGCAAAACTTCAGTTATAAAAGCAATCTCAAGTTTATTAACTGAAAAGAATATTGATCATGTTACAACAAGAGAGCCAGGGGGCTCTATTATTGCTGAGAAAATTAGAAAAGTTATTTTAGATACAGAAAACACGAACTTATCTGCTGAAGCGGAAGCATTATTATTTGCTGCTTCAAGAGTTCAGCATTTAGAAGAGGTGATTTTACCCGCTTTAAACGAAAATAAAATAGTTTTATGCGATCGATATTTAGATTCGAGTCTTGCCTATCAAGGTTATGCTAGGGGCTTAGGAATTGAAGATGTTTTAAAGATAAATCATTATGCAGCTAAAAGTCTGCCAGATTATACTATTTATATTGATGTTACGCCTGAGTTAGGTTTAAAGAGAGTTAGTACTCGCGGAGCAGCTAATCGTTTAGATTTAGAAACATTAGAGTTTCATAAAAAGGTAAGAGAAGGCTATTTAAAGTTGGCTGAGATGTATAAAGATAGATATATCATCATTGATGGAGATTGCGATTTAGAAACTTTAATAGAAAGAACATTAAAAAAAATAAAGGCTGTGTTAGCATGAAAGATGAAAGAGTCCAAAACAAACTCAATCTTTTCCAACAAGCCATTAAAAATAATCGTTTAAGTCACTTATACTTAATTAGCGGTCTAAAAGGTTCAGGGAAAAAGATGCTTGCATATAATGTTGCGGCAGTACTTTTAAATAGTGATGTAGAAACTATTAAAGAAGGACATATTAATTTATTTATTATAGAGCCTGAAGGCCAAAACATTAAAGTGAGCCAAGTTGAAAGTTTACAAGAAGAGTTTACAAAAACATCGCTAGTTGATGGTTATAGAGTGTTTATATTAAATCATGTTGACAGACTTAATCAGTCTTCAGCGAATAGATTATTAAAGTTTTTAGAAGAACCGGTCAACAAACAAACAATCGGCTTTTTATTAACTGAAAATATTGAACGTGTAATCCCGACAATTTTATCACGCTCACAAGTGGTATATTTAGCGGGACAAGACGAAGTAGAGTTAACGAAGAAGTTAAAAGAAAAAGGTGTTAGTAATTTAGCTAGCGAACTCTTACCGCTTTTAAGTAAAGACATTGATGAACTGCTTATATTAGCGGAAGATGAAAACATTAAAATGATAATTGATAAATTTAAAGGTTTTACTGATGCCATATTAGAAAGTGATAATTTATGGTTATATGTAGATGAACATTTAAAAGAGTTGGGTTATACGAGAGATAAAGATTTAGTTAAATATTTTCTACAGTTTTTAATTGCTTTTTATTTAGATGTTTTAAAAATAAAAAACAATCAAAGAGTTTTAATAGTTTCATTTATTGATAAGTATAATGAACTTAAAACTATGGATAGTAATATCATTCAAGAAAAATTAGAAAAGACACAAGAACTATTAGAAAAGATTAATTATAATGTAAATATTGAGATGGCTTTTAGCCAATTTATTATAGATATAAGTTAGGAGTTATTATTATGTATGCATGTGAAATAAGATTTCGTGATGCCGGAAAAAGATATTATTTTGATCCTTTGGATTTTAAAATAGAAGTTGGTATGCTTGTTGTTGTAGAAACTATTCGGGGAATTGAGATAGGCGAAATAGTTAATACGAATGTAGAAGTTGCTGAAGATTTTGGTGAGCGCGAAATTAAACCGATTATTAGAATCGCAACAGAAGAAGATATTCAAGCAGATTTAGAAAACCAACAAGAAGAAAAGGAAATAATTTTAACAACTAAACAATTAGCTAAAGAAAACGAATTGGAAATGAAGATTTTAGCTGCTGAATATACATTAGACAAAGATTGTTTAGTTATTTATTTTGAAGCAGAAGGTAGAGTAGATTTTAGACAGCTAGTTAGAGATTTAAATAGTGTGTATCGAACACGAATTGAACTTAGACAAGTAGGGCCAAGAGATGCTGCTAAGTTTATTGGTGGTTTAGGACCTTGTGGTTTAATGACATGCTGTTCAACATTTATTGGCACTTTTGAAAACATTTCAATCAAGATGGCTAAAAATCAAAACTTAAGTTTAAATCCGCGAAAGATTAGTGGCTCTTGCGGGAAACTTTTATGCTGCATTAAATATGAAGACGAACTATATGACGAGATGAGAGTTAATATGCCAGATATTGGTGATATGGTTGTAACGCCAGATGGCGAAGGAAAGGTTATCGCTATTCAAATAATTCGTCAAAAGGTTAGAGTTTTATTTGAAGAAGGCAATGCAGCTAATTATGAAGTGAAAGATGTCAAACGAAAAGAAACTTCTCAAACATGAGCTTTTAGGCTATCCTAGATTTATCATATATCAACAGAAAGAATTGTTTAGATTCACAATTGATTCTATGTTGTTATCTGGGTTCATAGAAGTAAAAGATGGTGTTAAAAGTATTGTTGATTTAGGTACAGGTAATGCAGTAATACCTATCTATTTAACATTAAAAACAGATGCTGAAATTTATGGAGTAGAAATTCAAAAAGAAGTCTATGATTTAGGTGCTAAAAGCGTTAAAGAAAACAATTTAGAAAATCAAATTAAACTATTTAATGAGGATATAAAAAACACACCAAAACTATTTAAAAATAAAGAGTTTGATATAGTTACTTGTAACCCACCTTTTTTCAAATATCAAGCATCATCAAAGATTAACAAAAATGACTTTTTAACAATCGCTAGACATGAGGTTAAAATAACGTTAGAAGAAATTATTAAAGTGAGTTATGAACTATTAAAAGACAAAGGTTCGTTATACTTGATTCATAGACCTGAAAGACTAGTTGATATTATTAGTTTAATGAGAGAGTATAAATTAGAACCAAAAATAGTTAGGTTCGTTTATCCCAACAAAGAAAAGAACGCTAATCATATTTTAATCAAAGGTGTTAAAAACGCTAATAAAGGATCATTAAAACTTTTAAAGCCTTTATACATATATGATGAAGATAATAAATTAACAGAAGAAGTGTTAGAAATATATAATTACGGGAGAGATTAAAATGCTATTAAGTGAATTAACACGCAAACAAAAATTAAAGTTTTTAGACTTAGCATTCCATATGGCTGCAGTTGATGGTGATCCATCAATTCAAGAGAAAAGAATGCTAAATGAAAAGCTAGCCGAAGTTGGCGATAATATTATTGCTGAATATAGTTTTTCGTTGTCAGATAATTTAGAAGAAACGGTTGAGTTTTTTATGAATGAAAATCACCGTGTTAGAAATATTGTTTATCTAAATTTAATTGAACTATTAATGATTGGTGGCTTTTATAATACGACTGAATATTTCTTTCTTGAAGACATTAGAAAAGCATTAAGAATTAGTGTTGAAAAACGAAAACAAATGATTGCCTTAATGTTTGATTATAAAGACTTAAGAGATAAGGCAGTAAGGCTTTGCGCGAAGTGATTAAGACGAGAGTTTCTTTCAAAGAAGAAAGGCCAACTTTATATTTAATTTCAACACCAATTGGGAACTTAAAAGATATCACTTTAAGAGCGCTTGAAGTATTAGAAAAAGTCGATTTAATTTATGCTGAAGATACGCGTGTAACACTTAAATTATTGAATCACTATGAGATAAATAAAAAGGTTGTTTCTTATCATTCTTTTAATGAAGAAGAAAGAGTAAAAGAAGCAATTAATAATTTGGAAAACGGCTTAAGTATAGGACTTTGCACAGATGCGGGCACGCCTGGAATAAGCGATCCAGGCTACTTGTTAGTAAGAGAAATTAAAGATCGTTTTCCTGTTGTTTCTGTGCCTGGGGCGAGTGCGGTTTTAGCAGCCATTATCTCTTCAGGGCTTGTACCTGAACCATTTACTTTTGTTGGTTTTCCAGAAAGAAAAAAGGGTAAGAGAAACACACAATTAGAACAATATAAAACATATCCGCACACACTTGTTTTTTATGAGCGTGGAGAGAGAGTTTTAGACTTTGTAAATGATTTATTTTTGGTTTATGGAAAACGCAAATGTGTGCTCGCGAAAGAGTTAACAAAACTACATGAAACTTATTATGAATTTACTTTAGGAACCAACATTGAAAATTTAAATTTTAAAGGTGAATTTGTAGTGATGGTTTCAGGTTATGTGGAAGAAGAAACTACTGATAAAAAGATAATTGAAAAAGTAGAAGAATTTATTAATAAAGGTTATACAAAAAAAGATGCAATTAATTTAACAAGCGATGAACTTAATGTATCAAAAAACAAAGTTTATCAACTGTGTATAAATAGAAAAACGGAGGAAGAAAATGTCTAAAAAGTTTTATATTACAACTGCAATACCATATGTTTCAGGAGTTCCACATGTAGGTAATGTTTATGAAATGATTTTAGCTGACAGCATTGCAAGATATAAAAGGCTTGAAGGTTATGATGTGTTATTTCAAACAGGGACAGATGAACATGGATTAAAAATAGAAACAGCAGCAAAAGATAAAGGCGTTCCAACAAAAGAATATGTTGATGAAATTACTGCTAAGATTATTAAGATGTATGAAGAACTTGACATTGTCTATGATAAGTTTGTAAGAACTACCGATGAGATGCATATGAAAACAGTTCAAAGAATATTTGCAAGGCTTTACGAACAAGGGGATATATTTTTAGGAAAGTATGCTGGTTGGTATAGTGTGAGTGAAGAAGCATATATCTTTGATAAAGATGCAATTGAACAAGGTGTTGGACCAGCAGGAGATAAGCTCATTTGGATGGAAGAAGAAACTTATTTTTTAGACTTAAAGAAATACCAAAAAAGATTAGTTAATCACATAGAAAAAAATCCAGACTTTATTTTGCCTATTTCCAGAAAAAATGAAATGATAAATAACTTCTTGAAAGAACCATTACCAGATTTAAGTGTTACGCGTACAACACTTGAATGGGGTATTCCGGTTTTAGATGGAAAACATAAAGTTTATGTTTGGATAGATGCGTTAAGCAATTATATTACAGGCTTTGATTTAGATGAAAACTTTACTAGTAGAGAGATGGAAAGGTATTGGCCTGCTGATGTTCATGTTATCGGTAAAGATATTTTAAGATTTCATACTATTTATTGGCCAACAATTTTAATGTGTTTAGGAATTGAACTACCAAAAACTATTTTTGGTCATCCTTGGATCTTAGTCAATAAAGATAAAATGAGCAAGAGCACAGGTAATGTTTTATATACGACTGATATTTTAAAATATTTCAAAAAAGACACGTTAAGATATTATGTTTTACACGAAATACCTTATCAAGCTGATGGTAACTTAACGTATGAGTTATTAATTGAAAAACACAATAGTGATCTTGCGAACACTTTAGGAAATTTAGTTAATAGAACTTTAGGTATGATTAAAAAATATCAGGGTGGAGTAGTTAAAAAAGAATTTACTAAAGGTGAATACGGCTTAAGTTTAAAAGAAGATGCAGCAGGACTATTAAAACGCGTTACTCTTAAGATGAATGAATATCGCGTTGGCGATGCTTTAGATGAAGTAATGAAAACATTAAGAAACGCAAATAAATTCATCGATTTAACAGAACCATGGAATTTAAACAAAAAAGAAGAAACTAAAACAGAACTTGCTGGAGTTTTATACGAGATAATTGAAACAATCAGAATATGTGCAGTAATTCTTCAAGCATTCATTCCTGAATCTGCTCGTGAAATCTTAAAACAAATCAATACAGATTTAGATACATTTGTATCAATTGAAGAGTTTGGTGGTTATCCAAATAACAATAACATAGGTGAAGCTAAAGTACTCTTTGAAAGATACAATGTAGATGAAAAGATGGAAGAGATATTAAGAGAGCAAAAATAATAATATAAAAGGAAATAGAAAAAAGTTAATAAGGACCTCAATGGGGTACAAAACTTATAAATTGAATGTTGCAATAAAGACTTTGAAAAATAAAGGAAAATAATCAAAATAAAGTTGTTGACAAAAGGCCTTACTTATAGTAATATCTATACGGTACATTTTTTTAGAAAGCCATTTGGCCCTTATTAAAAGATTAAAAAAAATAAGGAGAATTTATTATGAGACAAACAGAAATGTTGAGAAAAGAAGATGTTGAACGTAAATGGTATGTTATCGATGCGGAAGATATCCCCCTAGGACGTTTAGCAACTAGAGTAGCATCTGTATTAAGCGGAAAACAAAATCCTTTTTATACACCACATATTGATTCAGGTGATTATGTAATCGTAATTAATGCAGATAAAATTAAATTAACAGGAAATAAGTGGGAAGATAAAAAGTATTATCGCCATAGTGGATATCCAGGTGGATTAAAAAGCAGAAATGCGAAAGAAGTTATGGAGAAGTTTCCAACGCGTATGGTTGAACAAGCAGTTAAAGGTATGCTTCCTAAAACAGCATTAGGAAGACAAATGTATCGTAAACTTTTTGTATATGCATCAGAGACACATCCACATGGAGCGCAAATGCCTGAAGTATTGGAGGTTAAATAAGTATGAGTCAAGTACAATATATGGCTACTGGTCGTAGAAAGAAAAGTGTTGCAAGAGTTATTTTAACTTCTGGCACAGGAAACATTATGGTTAACGATCGTGAATTTGAAGACTATATTCCATCAGCAGCAACACGTTTAGACGTTTTACAACCTCTAGAACTTACTGAAACAATGAGTAAATTTGATATTTCAGTTAATGTAAATGGTGGTGGAATTACTGGACAAGCAGGTGCGATTAGATTAGGTATCTCACGTGCACTTATAGAAATTAACCCGGATTACCGTAAAGTTCTTAAACAGGCAGGTATGCTAACAAGAGATGCAAGAGTTAAAGAAAGAAAAAAATACGGTCTCAAAAAAGCGAGAAAATCTGGACAATTCTCAAAACGTTAATTTATTCAAAGAAGAACCCACTTGTTGGGTTTTTTTATTTTATCTTTCATAAAATTAAAAATATTTGTGAAAAAGGGATAAATATAGTATAATTTTAATTGCGTATGAAAGGACTGTTTATATGAAAAAAATAAGAGTTAGATATGCTCCAAGTCCAACCGGATTACTTCACATTGGAAATGCTAGGACAGCTATTTTCAATTATTTGTTTGCAAGAAACAAAGGTGGAGAGTTTATCATCCGAATTGAAGATACAGATATTGAGAGAAATGTTGAGCACGGAGAAAAGTCACAATTAGATAATTTAAGTTGGTTAGGTGTAGATTGGGATGAATCACCAGATAAAGGTGGTCCATATGGTCCTTATCGCCAGCTTGAGAGATTAGATATATACAAAAAATATGCTGATGAGTTAGTTTTAAGAGGATTAGCTTATAAAGATTATAAAGAAGGCTCTGATAGTTATGGGCTGCGCTTTAAAGTGCCGAAAGGTAAAGTTTATGAGTTCAACGATTTAGTCAGAGGACCAACTAAGTTTTTAAGTGAAGATATTGAAGATTGGATTATTGTTAAAGATAACGGGATACCTACTTATAACTTTGCGGTTGTCATTGATGATCATTTAATGCATATTTCGCATGTCTTAAGAGGCGAAGAACACATTACAAATACACCTAAACAAATGATGGTTTATGAAGCGTTTGGTTGGGAGATACCAACTTTTGGACATATGACATTGATTGTTAACGAAGAAAGAAAGAAGCTTTCAAAAAGAGATGAATCAATTGTTCAGTTCATTAGTCAGTATAAAGATTTAGGTTACCTGCCAGAAGCATTACTTAACTTTATTGTTTTACTTGGCTGGTCTCCACCGGGGGAAAAAGAAATTCTTACAAAGGATGAAGCAATCAGCCTCTTTGATACAAACAGACTTTCTAAATCACCAAGTATGTTTGATAATAAGAAGTTAAAATATATTAACCATGAATATGTTAAAAAATTAAGTTTAGAAGACTTTATTGAGTTAATTAGGCCGTTCTTATTAGCCGCTAAAATAAATATTGAAAGCGAAGAGTGGTTAAGTAACTTTTCAGAACTATTAAAAGACAGATGTGAATATGGTGCGCAAATTGTTGAACTATATAATGAGTTTTTCAGTAAAGAATCTAAACTAGAAGTTGAAGCTAAAGAGTTTTTATTAAATGAAGAAAAATCTTTAGAAACAATTAAAGAATTTAAAAAGTTATTATTGGAAACTAATTTTACTAGCGCAGAGATTACAGAAGCAATTAATAATGCAGGGAAAAATACGAATGTTAAAGGGAAATCACTTTTTATGCCTTGTAGAGTTGCTACAACGGGTGCAATGCACGGTCCTGATTTACCAAAATCATTAGCGCTTTTAGGCAAAGAATTGGTGATTGAAAGAATAAATAACGTTATTACAATGTTGGAGGAAGAGAAATGAGAAATATACGTAAACTATTAGTGTTAGTAGTTATGTTAGCAGTTGGAGTTCTTCTAGTCGCATGCGGCGGTGAGAAAAAGAAAAATCCAACAGCAGAAGTAGATAGCCTTAAGATAACTAGAACATCATTTACCTTAGAATTTACCATTACGGACGAAGATGAAGTTCTTAATTATGGCACTTTAGAAGGAAAACTAACATATAAAGATAAAGTACACATTAATACTTATCAAGCAACTAAAGTAGAAGATAAAGAAAAGACTTATAAAATTATTGGAACGAACCTTTCAATAAACCATGAGTATACAATTAGAGTTACTGGGGTTGCGAATAAAAAAGTTTTAACATTAGTTGACGAAACATTTAGAACGAAGCACGAAGGTTCAAGTTCTGAAAACCCAATCTATATTGAAACAGTAGAACAATTTATGAATTTGGATGATGACTATAGTGCTTATTATAAATTAGTTAATGACTTAGACTTTAGTGAAGTAGAAGATTTTACACCGCTATTTTTATCAAGAGCATTCACTGGTAGTTTTGATGGCGATGGTAAAACTTTAAGTAATCTCACGATTAATGAACGACATACATATGTAGCAATTTTTGGTAGAAATTCTGGTACAGTTAAAAACTTAAATATTGATAATATGAATATCAGTTTAATCGGAAGTGCCCAATCAAGTCAGTATATTAGTTTAGTGGCAGCGAGAAATACTGGAACAGTTGAAAATGTCACAATTACAAACAGTAAAATTTCAACATATTTCCAACACAGTGGTCTTGTTAGAATTGGTGGAATAAGTGCTTATAGTGAGTCAGGCAGTAAAATTAACAATTCAACAGTTGATGTGACTTTTGATATAAAATCACTTAGCCGTACAGAATACAATATCGGCGGTCTTGCTGGGCAATTAAACGGTGCTTCAATGGTTGGTAACAAGGTTAAATTAAGTATAGAAATTAATAACTCAACAACCGCTTATATCGGTGGTGCGATAGGTTTAATGGATAGTTCATCATTAAATGATCCAAGCGCTAGAGAAACGGAAGCGGAATTAGATATTAATATTAATACTAAAGTTGAAAGAGTAGTTGCAAATGATCGAGCTGTAGCAATCTCAATTGGCGGATTTGTCGGTAAAGCAATTTCTGCAAAAATCACAGATGCTTACGCTAAAGCAAATATCGTTTATCCAACAGTTCATAATGTGGCTTCTGGTCAATCTTATTCAGATAAAGTTGCCTTAGGCGGCTTTGCTGGCTCTGTTTCTAATAGAAGCGAGATGAGAAATATTTTAGCTGATTCGAACATTAGTTTAGGCTCAGTTTATGAACCAACAGAATTTAATGTAGTTGATGTTAAGTTTGAACTTGGATATGATAATGAGCGTTTAGAACCGGTTGAAACAAGAAAAGGAGAACCAGTTGCCGCTCCAGAAGATCCAGTAAGAGAAGGATATAATTTCTTAGGTTGGTATTTAGGTGATAATTTATATGACTTTAGTACGCCAGTTAACAATTCAATTAACCTAGTTGCACAGTGGGAAAATATAGATCCTGAAGCAACAGATTTATTAGTAGTTATTTTTGACCGCGGTTATAGTGGTTTATACTATAAAACAACTAACGTTATTAAAGGTGAAAGGGTTAATATGCCAGAAGACCCATTAAGAGACGGGCATAGATTCTTAGGTTGGTTTATTGATGGAGTAGAGTTCGATTCTACACAACCAATTAATCATTCAATTGCAGTTCAAGCGAAATGGGTTAAAATAGGTATTGATAGAATTGAGTTAATTTATCTTGGAGGTGTTGCCGGTGAATCATTTAGTTCAACACACGAGAAAAATTATGCAAGAAATCCTAATATAACTCTTCACACAGACGAAGGAAAATATGTAGTAGATCCAGTTGTTGCAGCTGAAGATTCAGATGAGAGTTTAGGAAGTTATAGTGGTTCAACAATTTTAATAGATGAAGTTAACTACGATAACGAACACTATCAATTGGTAGTAGATATCATAGAAACAATACCACTTACTCCAACAGAATTAGAAGGATACTTTGATAGCGTATATATTTTAGACATATTAAATAGATAAAAAATAAAACCTTGGTTAAGCGCCAAGGTTTTTCTTAAAAAAATTAAGAAGTGATAAAAAATAAAGTAAATCGTAAATGACTAAATCATAAATGAGTTAATTATACTAAAAAAAGAAACACACTTTAATTTTATAATTATTTATTATAATATTAAGTTGACAAAGGGTAATTTCAAATATATAATTAAATTAAAACAATAAAAGGATGGTGCATAATGAAAATTAGTAAAACAGGTTTTATTAACTTAATAAGATGTGATAGATTCGCAGCCTTAGAAGAGATTAATAGAAATAAGGAAGATAGTATAGTTACATTTAGTGAAAATCTAGACGATTTAATGACAACAGAAAATATCAATAAAAGAAACTTATTATTAGAAGAGATTAAAGCACAAGAAGATGAACCAACCAATTCTGATGTTATGCAACCTTATTACAATGAAGTAGAGTATTTAACAGCAAGAGCCGTTAAGCACTATTTTGATGGAGAGTTAATTTATGATGCTAATACATTCAAACAAGCGAGATATAATGCTGAGGTTGAAGGGTATCAGTTTTATTGTTTTTTAGACGGATTATTACACGCCGATGATGGCGTTAAAGTTTTTGAGACAAAAGCGACAACGACAAGAAAGTTTTTGGATATGGAAGTTAAAAAAGAACCTATCTTTATTAGAGATAGTGATGGGATATTAAAACTAAAAAGAGATTTAGGTTATGATGTTGATAAAGCGTACGATAAGAAAGAAGCGAGTTTCTTTGACCGTTATTCAGAGGTTGGTAGATATGTCTACGACTTAGCTTTTCAAAGATTCGTTATGGAACGCTCAAAAGGATTTGATAAGACTAAAAATAATCGTTATTATTTAGCCATATTAAGTTCTGAATATGTTTTTGATGGTAAATATGATGAGTATGGAAAAGCAGTTTATCCAATTGAAATAATTGATTTTATTGACTTTACTGAAATAACAGAAAGATATATGCCAATTATTGAAAATGATGCAAAAATAGTTACAAAAAGACTTAATACAATGAATGCTAATCCGACGCTTTTAGGCAAACACTGTCAAGTAAAGAAAAACAGAGAATGCAAGTATAAAGATATTTGTTTTAAGGCGTTGCCTGATAATGTTAGTCTTTTAAACTATATTGATAATCATTGTGGATTTAAAGCTGCTGATAAAAAACACGAGACATATGATTTATTAAATGCAGGTAAAGTTCATATGTTAGATATTCCAAGAGATTGGTTAAATAGAGAAAACAATCAAATTCAATATGATGTAGTTAAATATAAAGAACCATATTACAATAAAGAAAAAATGATAGCAGGAATTAATGAAATTAAGTATCCTATTTATCATTTAGACTTTGAGTCTTTCCCTTGCCCGCTTCCAAGGTTTAAAGGTGAAAAAGCTTATTCACAAAGTTTATTTCAGTTTTCCATTCATGTTGAAAGAGAACCAGGCGTGTGCGATAAAGAAAAGGATCATTACTCCTTTTTAGCAAAAGACCATAGCGATGTAAGAGAAGAGTTAATTAAAGAGATGTTAAATGTTATTAAGCCTGATGGTGGGACCATTCTTGTTTATAATATTTCTTTTGAAAAAACAAGAATAAGAGAGTTAGGAAACTTATATCCACAATACGCCGCTAGGTTAGAAGATATTTCTAATAGATTATTTGACTTAATCTATATCGTTAGAACAAACGGCCCTCTTTACCGAAGTTTAGGATATAGCGATAGAGATTCAAAAAACATAAATTATTATCATGAAAATTTAGGTGGCTCATATTCAATTAAAAAAGTATTACCTTTATTTACAAACTTATCTTATGCTAGTTTAAATATCGCAAACGGAGAAGAAGCATATGTTGCTTATGCAAACTTTCCAAAACTAGATGAAGAAACTTTTAAACAAACATATGACGATTTAGTTGAGTACTGCCAACAAGACACTTGGGCAATGGTAGAAGTATTAAATGGATTAAGAAAAAAGGTAGGCTTGTTGTAAAATAACCAATATTAAATTATAATAAATACAGTATTAATAAAGGATGTAGTTAAATGAAAATATATAATACTTTAACAAATAGAAAAGAAAAATTTACTCCGCAAAAAGAAAAAGAATTAAATATGTATGTTTGTGGACCAACTGTTTATAATTATATTCATATCGGTAATGCTAGACCGGTAGTGTTTTTTGATGTCGTGAGAAGATACTTTGCCTATTTAGGATATAAAGTAAATTATGTTTCAAACATCACTGATGTTGATGATAAAATTATTGCTGAAGCGAAACGTTTAAACTTAACAGAAAAAGAGTTATCAACGTACTTTACAGATAAGTTTTTTGAAGACACAATTAGACTTGGTAGTCTGCTTCCTACAGAGACTCCAAAAGCGACAGAATATGTCTCAGACATGATATTTTACATAGATGATTTAATCAATAAGGGTTATGCATATCATAGTGGAGATTCAGTTTATTTTCGCGTTGATAAAATTAAAGATTATGGTAAGTTATCCAATCAAGTTTTAGAAGATTTAGAGATTGGCGCAAGAATTGAAAAAGATACGCAAAAAGAAACCCCATTAGACTTTATGATTTGGCGAAAAACAGATGAAGGGATTTCGTTTAATTCTAAGTGGGGCAGTGGTAGGCCGGGTTGGCATACAGAGTGTGCAACGATGATTAACTCAATCTTCAAAGAAAAGATAGATATCCATGGTGGAGGAAATGATTTAATTTTCCCACATCATGAAAATGAGATGGCCCAATCAGAAGCGAAATCTAATCATAGTTTAGCCAATTACTGGATGCATGTAGGCAGATTAAGTTTGGATAATGTTAAGATGAGTAAAAGTCTTCAAAATGTTATATTAGTAAAAGACTTATTAAAAGACTATGAATATCAAGGTTTTAGATTGTTACTTTTAGCTCATCATTATAGACAGCCAGTAAATTTTTCATATGATTTGATGAATCAGTTTGATAATGAATGGCAAAAGATGAAAAGAACTCTTAAACTTGCCTTCGTAGAAATATCAATCAATTATTATCAACATGTAAGGTATAATGATTTCGCTTTAGATGATTTTAAACGAGCAATGAATGATGACTTTAATTGTGCAAATGCGATTACTGTTATTCATGAACAAATTAAAGAAATTAATAAGAGTAAAGAACTAGAAGATAAAGCAAGAGCTTATTATACAGCAACTTTAATGTTAAGTATTTTAGGAATTGATGCAGAGTTTAAAGAGTTAACTACTAAACAAATTGATGATTATCACGCTTGGCAAAGAGCGAGAGAAGAAAAAAGATACCAAGATGCTGATGAGATTAGAATCCGTTTAACGGAGGCGGGAATATTATAATGAATCCTAAGCTATTAAACGGAAGTGTTTTAACTTATATCGGTGATAGTTATTATGAGCACGAGATAAGAAGTTATTTAGTTGGTGAGGGTTTAACAAAACTAAATGATCTTCACCAAGAAGCAATTAAATATACTAGTGGAAAAGCGCAAGCAAAAATTATAAAATATTTATTAGAAGACAATCTTCTAACAGAAGAAGAAATTAATATTTATAAAAGAGGCAGAAATATTACTATCACTACTAAAAAGAATTTTGAACTTAATGAAATACATGATTCAAATGGATTTGAAGCATTGATTGGATATTTAAGTTTAACAAATATAAATAGAGTTAAAGAAATAATTAATTATGCAATAGCTTATATAAAGGAGCATAATGGACAAAGAAAATAGTTTAATAAATATTGACCTAAGCGTAGGGTTAACTATTGAACAAGTTAACGAAAGAAAAGAAAAAGGGTTAGTAAATAAAACTAAAAAAGGTTCATCAAAAACATATACACGTATTATATCTTCAAATATATTTACGTTTTTTAACTTTGTAATAGGCGTTATTGCTGGAATGTTAATTGCCGTTCAAGCATATAAAGATTTATTTTTCGTTGTAATTGTTTTATTAAATATTATTATCGGTATTATCCAAGAGATAAAAGCGAAAAAAACAATCGATAAACTCTCACTCTTAAGTGCGCCTGTCGGCCGCGTTTTACGAGATGGCGAAATCGTTGAAATACCAATTGACGAGATTGTATTAGACGATATAATGAGTTTAAAAGCAGGCAATGAAATAAGTGCTGACGCAATATTAAAAGAAGGGTTTATTGAGGTGGATGAATCACTCTTAACGGGTGAGTCAGATGTTATTGATAAAAAGCCTGGAGACGTACTTTATTCTGGTAGTTTTGTAGTGAGTGGTCAGTGCTTGGCACAAACTACAAAAGTAGGTAGCGATTCATACATTGAAACACTAACTAGCAAGGCTAGACTTTATAAGAAACCACAGTCTAATTTAATGGGCTCATTAAAGATTATGATTAGGGTTATTGCGGTTTTAATAATACCGCTTGGCTATGCCCTTTTCAGAATGCACAGAGGACTGTTAGGAGAACCGTTTGACATCTCGATTCAACACACGGCTGGAGCGCTTGTAGGAATGATTCCTTCCGGCCTATTCTTACTCACGAGTGTAGCACTCGCAGTTGGTGTTATTAGGCTCGCTCAAAATAACACTTTAGTCCAAGAACTTTACTGTATAGAAATGCTTGCAAGAGTTGATACTTTATGTCTAGATAAAACAGGCACAATCACTGATGGATCAATGTCAGTGAAGGGGATAGTAAAAATAGATAAAGAAAGCATCGCAGCTCCTCAGAAAATGATTGCACAACTCTTATATGTTTTAAATGATTCTAACCAAACAAATGAAGCATTAGTCTCTGCCTTTGGAAAAATAGAACCAGAATATAAAGTTAGTAAGTTGTTCCGTTTTCATCAAGAAGAAAACTCTCAGCAGCAAGCTTTGAAGGTTTAGGAACATTAATAATGGGAGCGCCTGAGTTTGTGTTAACTCCAACAGAACAAAAAAGAATAGAAACAAGATCAAGAGAATATTTAGAGCAAGGATTAAGAGTATTAGTATTTGCTCATTCTAAAAATGAAATAAAAGGCAAAAACTTACCAACAAGAGTTAAAGCAGTATCGCTTATTTTAATTGAAGATAATATTCGTAGAGATGCTATATATACAATTAATTTCTTTAAAGAAAACAATGTTGACTTAAAGGTTATCAGTGGTGATAACGCAGTTACTGTTTCGCATATTGCAGAACGGGCAGGCATTAGAGATGCTGATAAATATATCTCTTTAGAAGGCTTAACTGATAAGCAAGTAAGAGAAGCAGCTCCTAAATATAATGTATTTGGTAGAGTAAGTCCTGAACAAAAACAACTTTTAATTGAATCGTTAAAAGAAAGCGGTAGAACTGTAGGGATGGTTGGAGATGGAGTAAACGATATTTTAGCGTTAAAAGAAGCTGATGCTTCAATTGCAATGGCTTCAGGTAGTGAAGCGACAAGAAACGTTAGCCATTTAGTTTTACTTGATTCATCATTCTCAAGCATGCCTAAAGTTGTGAGCGAAGGTAGAAGAGTTATTAATAACGTTCAAAACGTTGCGACAATCTTTTTAACTAAAACAATCTTTTCAATGTTGCTAACGCTGATTGTTTTAGCGTTAAACGTTACATATCCACTCACGCCTTCACAACTCTTTATCATTGACTTTTTAGCAATTGGTATACCATCATTCTTTATATCCTTGCAACCTAATAATAAATTGGTAAAAGGAACGTTTTTAAAGAACGTCTTAAAGTCTGCAACGCCTGGAGCGTTTGCGATGGTAGCACAAGTAGTTTTAATTATTACTTATCTTGACTATAAGTTAAATTTATCAATTCTTGAACAAAATGCTTTAGTTGTAATTACAGCATCATTTACAGCTATGGTAGTTTTATATAGAACATTAAAACCATTAAACACTTATAGAAGAACATTGTTTATTGTAATGTTTACGATTGCAACGCTTGCAGTATTTTTACTGCCAGAGTTTTTTAATTTTAGTGCTTTAACACCTTTTTATATAAGGATGGGTATGGCAGAAGTTGAACTAATTTCTTTCAGTTGCGCAACACTACTTTTAGTGATGTTATTGTCAAGCCCAATACTGATAAATTTATTTGAAAAAGTTCCGCACTGGATAAAAGTTGGGACAAGTTGGATTTTAAGAAAGTTAACGGGGATTTAAGTTATGGTTGAAAGACCAGAAAATGACAACTTAATCAATGTTGATTTAAAGACCGGTTTAACAACAGAAGAAGTTTCTTTAAGAAAAGATGCTGGACAAGTTAATAAAGTTTCACGCGGGTCTTCTAAAACATATACACGTATCATATTTTCTAATATATTTACGTTTTTTAATGCGATCATAGCTACTTTAGTATTTTTACTTATCTATGTAAAGGCCTACATGGATATATTGTTTGCTGGAGTAATAGTTATTAATACTTTAATCGGTATTATTCAAGAAATAAAAGCGAAAAGAACGATTGATAAACTATCTCTATTAACATCACCTGTATGTAATGTAATTAGAGACTCTGAAGAAAGAGAAATAAAAGTTAACGAAATAGTAATTAATGATCTTTTACTTTTAAATACAGGTAGACAAATAAGTGCTGATGCAATAGTTAGAGAAGGATTAATTGAAGTTGATGAAGCGTTACTAACTGGCGAATCAGATTTAATAGTTAAAAAAGAAGGAGACTACTTATATTCTGGTAGTTATGTGGCTAGTGGTGCTTGTAAGGCGGAAGTTATTAGGGTTGGTAAAGATGCTTATATTGAAAGCCTAACAAGCAAGGCTAAAAAATATCGCAAGCCTAACTCAGAATTAATGAACTCGTTAAAATATATCTTACGAACGATCACACTCTTTATTATTCCAATTGGCATCTTATTATTTAATATGCACTATACAATTTTAGGAGAATCTCTCCAAACATCAATTAGAAATACTGCAGGCGCACTTGTTGGAACGATTCCTTCAGGCTTATTCCTACTTACAAGTGTTGCGTTAGTGTTTGGGATTGTTAGACTTCTTAAGAAAAATACACTTGTTCAAGAGTTGTATTGTATAGAAATGCTAGCGAGAGTTGATACTCTTTGTTTAGATAAAACAGGAACAATCACCGATGGATCAATGGAGGTTCGCGGCATTATTGATATTGAAAACAATCATGAGTTAGCACCGAAAATAATTGTTCCGCAAATGATGAGTGCGTTTACTGACCATAACCAGACAAATAGAGCGTTAATTGAAAAATTTGGATTTGCCTTAGATGATCCTGAAGTTGTAGAAGTTATAAACTTTTCATCTGTAAATAGATATTCAGCGGTTGAATTAAATGGTTTAGGAACATTTTTAATCGGTTCACCTGAAACATCACTAGTTAAGACTGAATATAGTAGAATAAAAACGAGAGTTAATAAATATGCTGAACAAGGACTAAGAGTATTAGTATTCGCTCATAGTCCAAACCCAATTAATAATGGAAAAATCCCAGCAGGTCTTAAACCGATAAGTTTATTTTTATTAGAAGATAAAATTAGAGATGATGCACCGGCAACGATTGAGTACTTTAAAGCTCAAGGAGTTGATTTAAAAGTAATTAGTGGTGATAATCCTTTAACAGTTTCTAATATCGCAAAAAGAGCGGGAATCAATGATGCTGATAAATATATTTCTTTAGAAGGATTAACTAATAGTGAAGTTGTTGATGCGGCTTCTAAATATCAAATATTTGGTAGAGCTAATCCTGAACAAAAAGAAATATTGATAAAAGCTTTTAAAACTCAAGGTAGAACTGTAGCGATGGTTGGAGATGGCGTTAACGATATTTTAGCATTAAGAGAAGCAGATGCTTCAATTGCGATGGCTGCGGGTAGTGAAGCAGCAAGAAATGCGAGCCATATTGTAATGCTTGATTCTAACTTTTCAACGATGCCTAAAGTAGTTAATGAAGGAAGAAGAGTTATTAATAACGTTCAGATGGTTACATCTTTATTCTTAACTAAAACAATCTTCTCCATTTTATTAACATTAATAGTTTTGTTTGCCCAAATAAAATATCCATTTACGACAAGACAACTATTCTTAATTAATAATGCTGTAATTGGAGTCCCTTCTTTAATACTATCGCTTCAGCCTAACTTTGATATAGTCAAAGGGAACTTTTTAAGTAATGTCCTAAAAAGAGCTTTCCCAGGAGCATTAGCGATAGTTGCCCAAGTTTGTATAATTTTAATGGTATTTAAAACTAGAATGAATTTAACAGACATTGAAACATCAACATTAGTTGTAGTATCAGCAACATTTACTGGAGTGGTAATTTTATATCGACAATTAAAACCTTTTAATATTGTGAGGGGAATTATTTTTACTTGTACAATAATCTTTTCAGCGGCGGCCTTAATATTCGTTCCAGGCTTTTTCGATATAAATGCACTACTTCCTGCTTATATATCATTTGAAGGAGCAATAATTCCTAGACCAAGTTTTGATGTTACGATAGTGTTATTTTTAATGCTTTTCTCAAGTCATTTATTTGTTGAGTTTTTTGATAAGACACCAGGAATTATTAATAGAAGTGTAAGATGGTTCTTCAAGCGACTATCAGGGGTATAAAATGATTATTTACGGAAAAAACACAGTTAAAGAAGCAATTTTAGCAGGTAGACTTGTACATATTATATACATAGACTCTAAATTTACCGATAGAGCTATTTTAAACTTAATAGATGAAAATAAATTAAAAGTCATAGAGACTAACAAACACGAACTTAACACATTAACAGATAACGGACTTCATCAAGGGATTGTTGCCGATGTTAAAGATTATGAAAGTTACTCTTTAGACATTTTGTTTGATGGGAAAAATAAAAATGTTGTAATACTAGATAAGATAGTTGATCCGCACAACTTTGGGGCAGTTATTAGAACTGCAGAAGCAGCAGGGATTGATGCACTAATTGTAGGTTCACGCGGACAAGCAAAAATAACACCGCTTGTTGCGAAGATTTCTTCAGGTGCTTTAGAATATTTACCGATAATAGAAGTGAAAAATTTAAATAATGCAGTTAAAGAACTTCAAAGACATAACTTTCAAGTTATTGGGGCAACTTTAGATGGAAAAGAAAACTTTAACTTAATTAATAAAGAAGCGTCAAAAGCCCTAATTATCGGTAATGAAGGAGTAGGCATTAGTTATCTTTTAAAACAAAACTGTGATTATTTAGTTAAAATACCGATGAAAGGCCAAACAAACTCATTAAACGCTAGCGTGGCAGCTGGGATATTAATATATGAAATGATAGGTTTATTTAAGAAGGAGTAAAAATGAGTTATAAAGCTTATAATGATTATGAATTACTTTATTTATTTAAAGAAAAGCATAATCAAAAAGCTTTAGAGATATTGATAAAAAAATATGAAAAGTTTATTTATAAAAAGGTAATTTCCTTCTTTCCTAGGAAAAGAGATATTGAAGATTATTTTCAAGAAGGCTTGCTTTGTTTATATCGAGCAATAAACTCTTTTAATGATAAATACAACAAAACATTTATGCGTTACTTTGAAGTAATCTTAGATCGGCATTTAATTAATCTCTACCACAAAAATAAACGTGAAGACGAAAAGACTTTAATGCTTATCAATGAAGCAACAGTAAACGAACAAATAGCCTATGAAGAACCAAAAGAAGAAACGAAAATAGATGTAAAGTTAGGTTCAAAACTAGAAGAGTTAATCTACTTGTATTATTATATAGAAGGCAAGAGCGTTAACTATTTAAGTAAGAAACTTAAACTATCAAAAAAACAAGTTTATAATGGTATATATCGTGTTAAGCGAAAGTTATCTGAACAATTAAAAGAGGAAGATAAAAATCTTTTAATTAAAAAATAATTGTTGTATAATATATTGACTAATAAATAGCCATTTGTTAAAATAAGATTACTAATGGCCACTGGAGTGGTTTTTTTATGCGAAAAAAAATAATTTTAATTTGTGAAGAATGTCTGTCAAGAAATTACACAACAACTAAAAATGTTGTTAAAAACAAAGAAAGACTTGAGTTAAAAAAATATTGTAAGCACTGCAATAAATCAACGCTTCACAAAGAAACAAAATAGGAGATGAGTTTTCATGGCAATTAAAGAGAAAAAAGAAAGAAAAGGTAAATTGTTAGACGTTTTAAGAACGGAATATAAATGGGAAAACATTGTTTTAGCGATTTTAGCGAGTTTAGCGTTAGCTTTTTCATTAATGATTATTAATGGTACGTTAACAGTAAGAGCTGATTTTCCAATTATTGGTAAATATCCAAAAGTTTTTGCGTGGATTTTATTTTCGGTTGCGGTTGTTGGGATATTATTAGTTATTGCCCCATTCTTTATTCAAGCATTACCAGAAATTAAGAAAATATCATGGGCAGACTTTAAAACAACCCTAGATGCAGTTATTAAAGTATTTGTATTCGTAATTATTTTAGCGTTCTTATTTATCGGTTTTGATTATATTATCGGATTAGTAATAGGAAGATTAACATGAGTTTAAAGAAAAGATGGTATGTTGTTCAAACTTATTCGGGTTCTGAAGATTCAGTAAAAAAAGATATTGAAAGAAGAATTGAATCGATGGGGATGACAGAGTTAATCTTTGATGTAATTATTCCTGAAGAGACGATTGTTGAGAAAAAAGTTAACTCGAAAGGTGAAGAAGAAACAGTCGAAAAAATTAAAAAGATTTTCCCTGGGTATGTTTTCGTACATATGATCATTACTGATGAATCATGGCACGTAATTAGAAACACGCCACAAGTAACAGGATTCTTAGGCTCATCAGGCGGAAGAACTAAACCTGTTCCTGTGGAAACAGAAGAAATGAACAAGATTTTACTTAATATTGGTGTAATAGAATTACCTAAATTTAAATATAATATTGGCGATGTTGTTGAGATTGCAAGAGGACCATTTGAAGGTCAAACAGGCGAAGTTCTTTCTTTTGATAATCATCAACAAAAAGCGGTTGTTAATATTGAGGTTTTTGGGAGAGGTACACCAACAGAATTTGATTTTATTGACATAAAAGAAGAGGAATAAAAAACTCTTTCTTTTTTTATGGTGACTAACTATGAAAAGAATTGAAAAGATTAAAGAATTAAATCTAACAAACTTAGGCAATCTATTTTTAATTGAACTTATACCTAATGATGGTAATATTTATGAGGGGATAGGAGAAGCAGTAATTACTTATAACGAAGAATGTTTCAATCTTCATATTTTTGAAGGCATCTTTAAAAAGCAATACATTAAAAGTTTAGAATATAAATTTGCGGATATAAAAGATGTTGAATTTGGTAAATATGGATTTAAACATCCATATGTACAAATATATTTTGAAGAAGACTTATACTTAGTATTTAGTTACTATCTCAAAATTAAGAATTTTTCTAATCAAGAAGAAAACATTAAACACTTCTTTAATATATTAGGAGAAATAGAAGTACAATTATAAGTTGGATATGATACTTTCAAAGTAGAAATATGAAATAATGCCTGACTCTAAAAGAATCGAGTTGGGCATTTTTAATTAAATTTTAATAAATTTACTAAGTTCTCTTGACAAACAAAAAATAGTTTGTTATTATTTATAAGCGTGTGTAGATGCACCGTAGTGGGAGGAGAAATCCAAGAACCACATACTGAAGATAAAAAGGAGGTTGTGTCTAATGGCTAAAAAGGTTGCCAAACTTGTAAAATTGCAAATTCCCGCTGGAAGAGCTACTCCAGCACCACCAATCGGTCCAGCTTTAGGACAAGCAGGAGTTAATATTCCTCAGTTTGTACAGCAGTTCAATGAAAGAACTAAAGATCAAATGGGTTATATAGTTCCAGTTGTAATAAGCGTTTATGAAGACCGTACATTTTCGTTTGTAACGAAAACACCACCAGCAAGTGATTTAATTAAAAAAGCGGCTGGTATTAATAAAGGATCAGGTTCTCCACATGCTGATAAAGTAGGAAGCATCACTACTGAACAGTTAAGAGAAATTGCAACAATGAAGTTACCTGATTTAAATGCGTATGATGTAGAAGCGGCTATGGAAATTATTAGAGGAACATGCCGTAATATGGGAATTACAATTAGAGATTAATTTAATTAATGTATCTAATTTGTGGGAGGTAATTATCCCGATTACCACATTTTAGGAGGAAAGAAATGAAAAGAGGAAAAAGATATCAAGAGGTTGTTAAACTCGTTGATAAGCAGAAAAGATATCCAGTTGAAGAAGCTTTTGAACTTCTTTTAAAAACTGCCTCAGCTAAGTTTGATGAAACAGTTGAAATAGCTTTCCGTTTAAACATTAACCCACGCTATGCTGACCAAAACTTAAGAGGAGCGATTGTTCTTCCTCACGGTACTGGTAAAACAAAAACAGTTGTTGTTATTGCTAAAGGTGAAAAAGCAACTGAAGCAAAAGAAGCGGGCGCTGATTATGTAGGAGACCAAGATATTCTAGCTAAAATCGAAGGCGGTTGGTTAGATTTCGATACAATGGTAGCTACACCAGATATGATGGGTCAATTAGGAAAACTTGGTAGAGTTTTAGGTCCTAGAGGTTTAATGCCAAACCCTAAAACAGGAACAGTTACAATGGACGTAGCAAAAGCAGTAAAAGATATTAAAGCCGGTAAAATTGAATATAAAACAGATCGTATTGGAAATATTCAAGGCTCAATTGGTAAAGTATCATTTGGTACTCAAAAATTGGTAGAAAACGCAAAAGAGTTCTATCAAAGATTAGTCCAAGTAAGACCTTCAACAGTTAAGGGAGTATATATGAAGAATGTTACTATCTCAACTGCAATGGGTCCAGGAATTCGTCTTGACGTTGAATCGTTCAAGTCGTAAAATAGTATTAAAGAAAACTTAAAAGCCAAAGACAGTAGGTGGATAATCCTTAATAATGCCTACCGAGGAGATGAAAATAAAAAGAAACCCTCTTTGTCTATGGCTTATGAGGGTTTTAAATTTATTTAGGAGGAAGCAAAAGTGAGAAAATCGGTTTTGTTAAAAAAGGAACAAGTTGCTGAACTTAAAGAAAGACTTTTAGCAGCAAAAACGGTTGTTATATTTGATGAATTAGGTTTGACAGTAGATGAATCTACAAAGTTAAGAGTAGAATTAAATCAAGCAAATTGTCAAATGCAATTTTACAAAAACAATATTACAAGACGCGCTTTAATTGACGCAGGCTATGAAAAGTTAGCTGAAAAAATCGTTGATAGAAAAGTTTTAGCGTTTAGTAATGATGATGTAGTTGCACCTGCAAGAATCATTTATAACTTCGCAAAAACAAACAAAAGAGTAGTATTACAAGCGGGTATCATTGAAGGTAAAGCGGCTTCAGAAAGCGACGTAATTGCATTAGCAACATTACCATCATATGAGACATTATTGACACAAATTGCAGCAGGACTACTTATGCCACTCAAAGAATTGGCTATTGGTCTAAATATGTTAGCTGAACAAAAAGAACAAACACAAGCATAAGAAAAGGAGTATATGAAAATGGCAAAACTTACTAAAGAACAATTTGTTGAAGCATTAAAAGAAATGACTATTTTAGAAATTAAAGAATTAGTCGATGGATTAAAAGAAGAATTTGGAATAGATCCTACAGCAGTAGCAGTAGCTGCGGGTCCGGTTGAAGCTGCAGCAGCTGAAGAAAAATCAACATTTGACGTTATTTTAAAATCATTTGGAGATAAGAAAATTGCTGTTATTAAAGTTGTTAGAGAATTAACTTCTTTAGGATTAGCTGAAGCTAAGACATTAACAGAAACTCCAAACGGAGTAATCAAACAAAACGTTAGTAAAGACGACGCTGAAGCTGCTAAACAAGCATTAGAAGAAGCTGGCGCAGTAGTTGAACTTAAGTAATAAAAACTGCATAAGATAGACCTGAGTTAAACTCGGGTTTTTCTCGTGCTTAAAAAGGTGAAGATGGTAAAACACTATTTTACAAACGATTCTAATTTAAGTGATGAACTTAATATTATCAAAGAAGAAATTAACGGTATTTCATACCGTTTTTACACTGATAGTGGTGTTTTTTCAAAAAGTAGAGTTGATTTTGGATCAGTTTTACTGATAAAGGTACTAATTGAACATTTAGATGGTGAAGGAACTTTTCTTGATTTAGGTTCGGGTTATGGGCCGATTGGAATAGTGGTGAAGAGAAATTTTCCGAAAATAACTGTTCATCAAACTGATATTAACGAAAAAGCCGTGATTTTAGCTAGTAAAAATAGCGAGTTAAATAAAGTTACGACTAAATGTTATCAATCTGATGGATTTTCTAATATAAAAGAAGCGTTTGATGTTATCTCGCTTAACCCACCTATAAGAATAGGTAAACAAGGGGTTTTTGCGCTTTATGACGGTGTTTATAATAATTTAAAAGAAGGCGGTAAATGCTTTATAGTTATTAGAAAACAACAAGGCGCATTAAGCCATTTAGAATATCTTAAAAAGCTGTTTAAAACAACTGAAGTTGTTAGGAAAAGCAAAGGATATTGTGTAATATTTATGCAAAAATAATATTTTGCATTGACATATTGACAAACTTAATATATAATATTAAAATGCGTATATGTGGACTTTTTTTGTAAAAAAGTTACATTAATTCGTTGAAGGGGGCAAATGAATGGCATTTAAAGATGTAAACTATGGAAAAAAAGCGAAAAGAAGAAATTATAGTCAGATGCACTATAACGTCGAGTTGCCAAACTTGATTGAAATTCAAACAGAATCTTTTAAGAAATTTGTTAATGAAGGCTTAAGAGAACTATTTGAAGAATTTTCGCCAGTTGTATCATACAATGGTGAATATCGCTTATATTTTTCCGATCATCGATTTAAAGATTTTAAATATTCTGTTATGGAAGCGAAAAGAAGAGATGTTAGTTATGGCAGACCTCTTTTTGTGACAGTACAACTTGAAAAGGTTCGTACAGGTGAAATTATCGAGAAAGAAATATTTATGGGTGATTTACAGTGGATGACTCCTGTTGGAACATATATTGTTAATGGTGCTGAACGCGTAGTGGTAAGCCAAATCGTTCGTTCAAGTGGCGTTTACTTTACTACTGAAATCGATAAAGGCACTAACCTACCTAAATATGCTTCACAAGTTATACCTACTCGTGGAGCTTGGTTAGAGTATGAGTTAGGTGCTAGAAACATTTTCTATGGTAAATTAGACCGTTCTAAAAAAGTAACACTAACTTCAATGATACACACACTTGGATTTAGTGGTTTAGATGAAATTAAATCCCTCATTCCTTATTATAACGACATGTTAGATGAAACTTATAAGAAAGATGAGAAAGATGGAATAATTACTGCAGATTCAGCAATTGAAGAATTATATTCAAAAATGCGTCAAGGAGATAGAATCCCAATTGAAGCAGCAAAAGAATATATTCGTTCAAGAATGTTTGAAGAGCGCAGATATGATCTTGAAGCAGTTGGACGCTACAAGTTTAATGAAAAACTTGATGTTACTCAGCGTTTAACATCAATTGCTCAAGGCGTTCCTTATGTATCAAATCCAACAATCTATCGTTTTGCAACAGATATTGTTAACCCTAATACTGGTGAGGTTGTAATTGCAAAAGATAGTATTGTTAATGTTGAAAACATTGAAATATTAAAAGAAAATAGAGATGCAATTAGAAAGACTGTTTTAGAAAAGGAAAGATCAATTCAAAACTTACCTGAACATAATATTTTTGGTGTTAAAACAAACGATTTAAATGAACAGTATGCTCATGAAACCATTTACGCGTTTTATACTGAGGAAAACAATTTAGTTTCTTTAGTTGAAAAAGGAACTAAAATAACACCTGAAATTAGAGAAAGACTTTTCCAAAATAAAGCATTTATTGTGTTCCTTGAATATAACGAGCATGGGCAAGTTGAACATATTCAAGATGATGCAAGAACAAGTATTTTACTTGAACTTTATGGAAATATAGATAATGTTGAACCTTTAGCATATGCTAGAAAAGTTGTTGTTGAAGAAAACATTGAAAACTTATTAACTGGCGAGATTATTGTTGAAAAAGGGACAGAGTTAACGCCAGAAGTTAGACAAACATTAATGGAAAACAGAGAAGGTTTAACTTACAAGTCGCTTCGTTATTTAACTCCGTATATTAAAGCGGATGTTAATTTAAGCGATGGTACGCTTCTTTACAAAGAAGGAACACTAGTTGATAACGAAGTTTATTTTAATATTTATAAAAACCGCAATAATTTAATGAACTTTGAAGATTATAAGTATGCAACAGTATATGCAAAATCAAATATTGGCATTTTAGATGGTAAAAATAAAAAGGCAGAACCTTTAATTTATGCAGGTAGAGAAATTACGGATAGCGATTTATTAAATCTTCAAAAAAACCGCAATAAGTTAGATGAACATGTAATTACCTATTTCTTAGAGCCAGGTAAAAAAGGAGAATTCTACTATAGAGAAGCTAATAGAAGAGATGTTTTTGTTGAAGAAGTATTAGTTAAAGCTGATGCAAGAAATGAAGAGGCGGTTGAAAGAGTAATTGGTATTATCGGAAATGATTCTCGTGAAGATAGATTAATTATTACTGTTTCAGATATTTTAGCTTCAATTAGTTATTACTTAAATCTTTATGATGAGATTGGTGATATTGTTGATATTGACCATTTATCAAATAGAAGATTAAGATTAATTGGCGAATTACTTAAAAACCAGTTTAGAATTGGTTTATCAAAATTAGAGAAAAATATTAAAGACCGCATGTCAACTGCTGATGAAAATGATGTAACTCCACAGAGTTTAATAAATGTTAGACCTTTAACAGCTTCATTAAAAGAGTTCTTTGGTAGTTCACAATTATCACAGTTTATGGACCAAGTTAACCCACTATCAGAATTAACACAGAAAAGAAGAATTTCTGCGTTAGGTACTGGTGGTTTAGCAAGAGATAGAGCGGGGGTAGAAGTTAGAGACGTTCATGAGTCACACTACGGCAGAATTTGTCCGATTGAAACTCCAGAAGGTCCATCTATTGGTTTAATTAGCTCGCTTGCTAGTTATTCAAAAGTGGATGAGTTTGGGTTTATTAAAACACCATACTTAAAAGTTGTTAGAAATGATCAAAATGTACCGGTTGTTACTGATGAATATATTTATTTAACAGCTGGCGAAGAAGAAAAATATGTTATTGCATCTGCGAACAGCCCAATTAACGATGATGCAACATTTAAAGAAGAAACTGTAATTGGTCGTGTAAGAGGCGAAACGAAAGTATTTTCAGTTGAAGAAGTTCAATTAATGGACGTTAGCCCACAACAGATTGTCTCAGTTGGTACGGCAACAATTCCGTTTTTAGAGCACGATGATGCTTCTAGAGCGTTAATGGGTGCTAACATGCAACGACAAGCAGTGCCACTATTAGTCCCAGAATCACCAATTGTTGGTACAGGTGTTGAATACCGTGTTGCAAAAGATTCAGGTGCTGTAATTGTTAGTGATGTTGATGGTATCGTTACATATGTTGATGCAAATAGAATTGAAGTAGCAATTAAGCCAGAAGAAGATATAAAAACAACAAGAGGAAAAGTTATTTATAGCGTAGAAGATGAATTTAACTTAGAAGCATTAGAAGAAATTCAAAATTCGCGTCAGAAAAATAAACTTGAAACAAAAACATTTGAATTAATTACTTTCTTAAGAAGTAACCAAGATACACTAATCTTACAAAAACCATTAGTTGAAATTGGTGAAAAGATTAAAAAAGGTGACGTTATTACTGATGGAGCTGCAACTGATAAAGGAGAACTAGCTTTAGGTAGAAACGTAACTGTTGCGTTTATGACTTGGGAAGGTTATAACTACGAGGATGCCATCGTAATGAGCGAAAAATTAGTAATTGATGATGTTTATACATCAATTCACATTGACGAATTACAAATAGAATCTCGTGATACAAAATTAGGTAAAGAAACAATTACTAGAGAAGTTCCAGGAGCGCCAACAAATCAACTAAAATATTTAGATGAAAGAGGAATTATTATCCCTGGTACAGAAGTTTATGAAGGACAAATACTAGTAGGTAAAATTACACCTAAAGGTCATACAGATCCAACGCCTGAAGAAAGACTCTTACAAGCAATCTTTAATGAAAAAGCGCAAGAAGTTAGAGATACAAGCTTAAAAGTTCCTCACGGCGGTGGTGGTATCGTTCACTCAGTCAGACATTATACAAAAGCTAACGGCGATGAACTTCCACCAGGAGTTAACGAAGTTGTTAGAGTGTATATCATTAAGAAAAGAAAGATTAGTGAAGGCGATAAGATGGCTGGTAGACATGGTAATAAAGGTGTTATTTCTAAGATATTACCAGTTGAAGATATGCCTTATATGGAAGATGGAACACCGATTGATATTATGCTTAACCCATTAGGAGTTCCAAGCAGAATGAATATCGGACAAGTTTTAGAAGTTCATTTAGGTATGGCAGCGAAGAAATTAGGAATCAAAATCGCTACACCGGTATTTGATGGATTATCAGCCGGAGATTTAGCAAAGATATTAGAAGAAGCAGACATGCCTGAAGATGGTAAGCAAGTTTTATATGATGGTAGAACTGGTGAACCATTTGAAAGCAGAGTTAATGTGGGCGTTATGTATATGATTAAATTAAGTCATATGGTAGAAGATAAACTACACGCTAGAAACGTTGGTCCTTACACATTAGTAACTCAACAACCTATGGGTGGTAAAGCTCAAAAAGGTGGACAAAGATTTGGTGAGATGGAAGTTTGGGCGCTTTATGCTTATGGAGCAGCTCATACATTAAAAGAATTATTAACTGTTAAATCAGATGATATTATCGGACGTAATAGAGTTTATAGTGCAATCACTGATGGTAAACAAATTCCACAATCACACCTACCTGAATCATTTAGAGTTTTAACTAGAGAACTTCAAGCCTTAGGTTTACACGTTGAACTTATTGATGCAGATACAGGCGAAAACGAAGTTAATAAATCGTTAGTCGATCATACGAGTTCATTTGGCAGAAGGAGGTTTTTCTAATGTTAAATAAAGAAGTTGGTAAATTAAAATTAAAAGATTTAAAATTATCTGAAGATATAGTTACAGTTCTCCACTTAAATGGGATTGATACTTTAGAAGACTTAAATGGGTTTTCATTACTTCAACTTAGAAAATACGTTTTTAGAGAAGAAGAAGAACAGTTTGAAAAACTTGTTCCATTATTAAAGAAATATGAAATACCGACAGAAGTTAGAAACTTATCTTTATCAAAGGAATTAACAGATCATTTAGAAACTAAAAACATCACTGAAACATACGACTTAATTAATATTAAGAGAGAAGTTTATGCTGAGTTAGTTTTAAACGATGAGTTTATTGCGCAAGAATTATCACAAATTTTTAAAATTTATGGTGTTAATGTTGAAGAATTAGAAATTCATGAAGAACCAGAGGTTGATGTTGGCGAGTATGTAAGATTACAAAAAGCAAAAACAAAACCACGAAAAAGAGGATCAAAAGAGTTTTCACATTTAAGTATTAGACTTGCGAGTCCAGAAGAAATTAGAATGTGGAGTTATGGTGAAGTTTTAAACCATGAAACGATTAACTATCGTAGTTTAAAACCAGAAGATGGTGGATTATTCTGCGAAAAGATCTTTGGACCTTATAAAGATTATCAATGTCAGTGTGGTAAAAAGCGAAACATAGAAAAAGGTCAAGTCTGCGATAAGTGTGGAGTTGAAATTACAGAAGCAAAAGTTCGTCGCGAAAGAATGGGACATATTGAGTTAGAAGCCCCAGTCGTTCATACATGGTATTTAAAAAATACTCCTTCAAGATTAGCTTTATTGTTAGACATTAAAGCCAAAGACTTAGAAGAAGTAGTTTACCTTGCTAGTTATATCGTTACTAATCCTGGTGCGCCAGGTGAAACTGAACTAGTTAAAAAACAAATTTTATCAGAAATGGAATACTCACAGTATTTTGAAAAATATGGAAACAGATTTACTGCTGAAACTGGCGCAGAAGCTGTTAAACGTTTATTGATGGATTTAGATTTAGAAGAAGAAGCTAGAAAAATTCGTAGAAAACTAAAATCTACATCTAAACAAAAACGTGAAAGAGCGATTAAACGTTTAGAAGTTGTTGAGGCGTTTTTAAATAGCGATAATAAACCAGAATGGATGGTGCTTGATGTACTACCAGTTATTCCGCCTGATTTAAGACCGATGGTTGCACTTGATGGTGGTAGATTCGCAACAACAGATTTAAACGATTTATATCGCAGAATTATTAATAGAAACAACAGATTAAAGAAACAAAAAGAACAATTCGTTCCCCGTTTAATTATTAAAAACGAAAAACGTCTTTTACAAGAATCTGTTGACGCTTTAATTGATAATGCTAAGAGAGGTAAAAAAGCGAGCGTTGAACGTAACAGACAATTAAAATCATTAAGTGATATGCTCCGCGGTAAGCAAGGAAGGTTCCGTCAAAACCTATTAGGTAAACGTGTTGACTTTAGTGCTCGTAGTGTTATTATTGTTGGTCCGGACTTAGAGATGTATCAGTGTGGTATTCCTAGAGAGATGGCACTAACATTATTTAAACCTTTCGTTATTAAAGAACTAACAGACCATTTTGGTAACTTACAAGAAGCAAAAAGATCTTATGATAATAAAGACCCTGAAGCGTGGGATGCATTAGAAGAAATAGTTGTTGAACACCCAGTATTATTAAACCGTGCTCCAACTCTTCACCGTTTAGGTATTCAAGCCTTCCAACCAAAATTAATTGATGGTAAAGCGATTAGATTACACCCACTTGTAACAACAGCATTTAACGCTGACTTTGACGGTGACCAAATGGCTGTACACGTACCTTTAAGTCACGAAGCACAAGCAGAAGCGAGACTTTTAATGTTAGGTTCTAACAACATTCTTTCACCTAAAAACGGAAGACCGGTTGTTACACCTTCACAAGATATGGTTTTAGGAAACTATTACTTAACAATGAGTAAAAAAGGATTAAAGAATGAAGGTAGTTTTTATATTAGTATGGATGAAGCATACTTAGCTTATAAAAATGGTGAAATTGAACTTCACACATTAATTATTTTAAATCCAAACTCAATTAATAAGAGGTTTTCTGAAAGTCAAAAAGACAAGTATTTAATTACAACTTTAGGTAAATTAATATTTAACGATATTTTACCAGGGTCATTCCCATATTTAAACGAACCGACAAGAGATAATTTGGTTGGTTATACAGATGATAGATTTTTCTTTGAAAAAGGAACAGATGCAAGAAAAGCGATTAAAAAACTAGAAAATCCTGATCCGTTTGGAGTTAAATATTTATCGCAAGTTATTGCGGAAGTATTTAAACAATTTGAAATTAATGAAACTTCAAAAATCTTAGACAAATTAAAGGATTTAGGTTTCAAATATTCAACAGTTTCAGGAATTACAGTATCGCACTCAGACATGCAAGTTTATTCAGGTAAAGCAGCGAGAGTTAAAGAGACAGAAGAAAGAGTTGCGGCACTTGAAGAAAACTATGAAGATGGTTTATTAACAGATGAAGAAAGATACCGTTTAGTAATTCAAGAATGGGAAAAAGCCGGAGAAGATATCCAAAAAGGTGTTATGGGTGACTTTGAGTATGATAACCATATTTATATGATGTTCCACTCAGGAGCTCGTGCTAACCCATCTAACTTCGCACAGATGTTAGGCATGCGCGGACTGATGAGAAACCCAACCGGTGAAATTATTGAAGTTCCTGTTAAGGCAAGTTTTAAAGAAGGTTTAACAGTTTCTGAGTTCTTTATTTCGACTCACGGAGCGAGAAAAGGATCTACAGATACAGCCTTAAAGACTGCTGAATCAGGATACTTAACAAGAAGATTAGTTGATGTAGCGCAAGATGTGATTGTTGATGCAGAAGATTGCGGAACAGATAAAACAGTTTTAGTTGAACCACTTTACTCAGTTGAAAAAGACGAAGTAAAAGAAACAATTCCACTATACGATAGAATTGTTGGTAGATTTGCAGGTGAACCAGTATTCCATCCAAAGACTGGAGAAATGCTTGTTGATCGCGATGAATTAATTACTAATGAAATTGCTGAAGAAATAACTAACTTAGGTATTAAGGCAGTTCGTATCCGCAGTGTATTTACATGTAATAGCTATACGGGCGTGTGCATGAAGTGTTATGGTAGAAACTTAGCGACTAACAAGATAGTTGAAATGGGCGAAGCGGTTGGAGTTATTGCTGCACAATCAATTGGTGAGCCTGGTACACAGTTAACGATGCGTACATTCCACACAGGTGGGGTTGCATCAAGTACAGATATTACTGCTGGTTTACCACGTGTTCAAGAGTTGTTTGAGGCAAGAAAGCCAAAAGGTAAAGCGACAATTGTTGAAGAAAGATCTAAGGTTAAGAAAATCGAAAACAAAGCTCATGAGATTATCGTTACAATAACTGAGTTAGGTAAAGAAGAAGCAAAAGAGAAGAAAATCACATTAGATCCAAACTCACAATTATTAGTTAAAGAAGGCGACATCTTAAAGCCGGGCGATAGAATTAATAAAGGTTCAATTGATCCAAAAGAACTCTTAAGAGCTACAGATGTTAGAACTGTTGAAAAATATTTACTTGAAGAAATTCAAAAAGTATATAGAATTACCGGTGAAGAAATTTCTGATAAGCACATTGAAATAATTATTAGACAAATGCTTAAGAAAGTAAGAATTATTTATGAAGCAGAAACTGATTTATTACCGGGTTCAGAAGTATCAATTAGAGATTTCTATGAAGCCAATGAAGCGGCAATTAAAGAAGGAAAACGACCAGCGATTGGCCAAACAATTTTATTAGGAATCGCTAAAGCCGCTTTACAAAGCGAATCATTCTTATCAGCGGCATCATTCCAAGAAACAACAAGAGTCTTAACAGATGCAGCTGTTCATGGTAAATCTGATGAGTTACACGGATTAAAAGAAAACGTAATTATCGGCGGATTAATCCCAGCTGGTACAGGTATTTTAAAAGAAAAATCCTATACATATTTAGGTGAAGATTTAGAGGAAGAAGAAATAAGTGAAGAGGGCTCTTTTTAAGGGTCCTCTCCTAATTTCTTTAAAAAGATTGACAACAACTTTTAAAAGTTGTATAATAATATCGCTGTCAAAAGCAAACAACAAATATTTTGGCTTAGTAATGCCAAAATAATATTTTGAAAAAGAAATGGAACACTTGGCCATGTGGCCAGTAGAAAGGAGAACATATGCCAACGATTTCCCAATTAGTTAGAAAAGGAAGACAAAGTAAGACAACAAAATCAAAATCACCTTATTTAGGCTTAGGCTATAATAGTATCAAAAAACGTCATACAAATTATGATAGCCCACAAAAACGTGGAGTATGTGTTAGGGTTACTACAATGACACCTAGAAAACCAAACTCTGCATTAAGAAAATATGCACGTGTTAGATTGTCTAATGGAATTGAAGTTAACGCTTATATTCCAGGTGAAGGTCACGCATTACAAGAGCACAGTGTTGTTTTAGTTCGCGGTGGACGTGTAAAAGACTTACCGGGTGTTAGATATCATATCGTTAGAGGAACTCTTGACGCATCAGGTGTTGAAAAACGCAGGCAGTCACGTTCTAAATATGGTACACCACGCCCAAGCAAATAATTAATAGTATAAGAAGATTTTAAAAGGTTTATTTTGAAAGGAGGATACATATGCCAAGAAAAGGACATGTTCCGAAGCGAGATGTATTGCCTGACCCGATTTATAACTCAAAATTAGTAACGAAATTAATTAATGCGATAATGCTTGATGGTAAAAAAGGTACTGCTCAATCAATTTTATATGGTGCTTTTAGACTTGTTGAAAAAACAACAGGTGAAGAAGCGATGGCTGTATTTAATCAAGCGTTGGAAAACATTATGCCGATATTAGAAACGAGATCAAGAAGAATAGGTGGTCAAAACTACCAAGTTCCAACTGAAGTTCGTCCAGAAAGAAAAGAGGTATTAGGGTTAAGATGGTTAGTGCAATATGCAAGACTAAGACATGAAAAAACAATGGAAGAAAGATTAGCAAAAGAAATAATCGATGCTTCTAAAGGTACTGGTGCAGCTGTTAAGAAACGCGAAGACACTCATAGAATGGCAGAGGCTAACAAAGCATTTGCTCATTACAGGTGGTAATTTATGTCTAGAGAATATCCATTAGACAAAACCCGCAACATTGGTATTATGGCACACATTGATGCCGGCAAGACGACAACGACTGAAAGAATTTTGTTTCATACAAATAAAATTCACCGCTTAGGTGAAACACATGATGGTGCTAGCCAAATGGATTGGATGGAACAAGAACAAGAACGTGGGATTACAATTACTAGTGCGGCAACTACGGCTTATTGGAAAGAGTATAAATTAAATATAATTGATACTCCAGGGCATGTAGACTTTACAGTTGAAGTTTCTAGAAGTTTAAGAGTTTTAGATGGAGCGATTACACTTTTAGATGCACAAGCAGGAGTAGAACCACAAACTGAAACGGTTTGGCGTCAAGCAACTGAGTATAAAGTCCCAAGAATTATTTTAATTAACAAGATGGATAAAACAGGTGCAGACTTTGCCTATTCAATTAATTCAATTCATGAAAGATTAGGAGTTAAGGCATCTGCAGTTCAGTTGCCAATTGGTGCGGAAAGCAAATTTAACGGAATAATTGATTTAGTAGAATTAAAAGCGTATGAGTATGATGGCGAACCAGAAGAAAACCCAAAACTAATTGAAATTCCGAGCGAGTTAAAAGATTTAGTATTAGAAAAAAGAAATGAATTAATCGAAACATTAGCTGATTTCGATGAAGAATTAATGGTTGCTTATTTAGAAGGTGAAGAGATATCACCAAAACTTATTAAAAGAGCAATCCGTAAAGGTACACTATCTGTTGAGTTTTTCCCAGTATTTTGTGGAACGGCTTTCCGTAATAAAGGGATTAAGTTTGTTTTAGATGCGATTATTGATTACTTACCTTCACCGCTCGATGTAGCAGGAGTTAAAGGAATTAATTCTAAAGATGAAGAAGTGTTAATAATACCGGCTGATGATGAACCATTCGTCGCTTTAGCATTTAAAGTTATGACAGATCCGTTTGTTGGAAGATTAACATTCTTTAGAGTGTATTCAGGAAAACTAAAAACGGGATCATATATTTATAATACAAACAAAGAAAACCGTGAAAGAATAGGTAGATTACTAATAATGCACGCAAATCACCGAGAGGAAACTGATGAAGTTTATACAGGCGATATTGCGGCAGCAATCGGTTTAAGACAAACAACAACTGGTGATACACTAGCATCAGTGGGACAAAGTGTTATTTTAGAATCAATGAATTTCCCAGAACCAGTTATTAGTGTAGCGATTGAACCAAAAACTCAGCAAGACCAAGAAAAAATTGCGCAAGCACTAATTAAACTTGCAGAGGAAGACCCGACATTTAAAACTAGACATGATAAAGAAACGGGTCAAACATTAATTTCGGGAATGGGAGAGTTACATTTAGATATTATTGTTGACCGTCTTAAAAGAGAGTTTAGAGTTGGAGCTAATGTTGGTAAACCGGAAGTGTCATATAGAGAGACAATTACGAAACCAGCAGAAATAGAAGGAAAGTTTATTCGTCAATCTGGTGGTAGAGGTCAATATGGACATGTTAATATTAGGTTTGAACCAAACCCAGGTGGAGGCTTTAAATTCGTTGATAAAATAGTCGGTGGAGTTATTCCTAAAGAATATATAAAATCGATTGAAAAAGGCTTAGAAGAAGCCTTGGAAACAGGAATAGTTGCTGGTTATCCAGTGATGGACATTAAAGCAACTTTATATGATGGTTCATATCATGAAGTTGATTCAAGTGAGTTAGCGTTTAGAATAGCAGCTAGCGACGCTCTTAGAAAAACAAGAGAGTTATGTGCTCCAACATTATTAGAACCTATAATGAAGTTGGATGTTACTACACCAAATGATTATGTAGGAAACGTAATTGGTGATATTACCTCAAGAAGAGGAAGATTAGAAAGCCAAGAGATGAAAGGTGCGAATTTAATAAGCGTATCAGCGTTTGTCCCACTGGCAGAATTATTTGGTTATGCAACAGCGTTAAGAAGCGTAACACAAGGAAGAGCAACATTTGTAATGCAATTTGATAGATATGAAAAAGCACCTAAAGAGATCGCTGATGAGATAATAACAAAGAGAAACGGTTAAAAACTTGCAAAAGCAGCGATGATAGGTTAAAATTATAATTAGTTAAAAAGTTAATTTACAATTAACTATATTAAAATATATAAATAGTAAGGAGAAAGTATAATGGCAAAACAAAAATTTGAAAGAACGAAACCACACGTAAACGTTGGTACAATCGGTCACGTAGACCACGGTAAAACAACTTTAACAGCGGCGATTACAGTTGTATTAGCTAAAAAAGGATTTGCAGAATTTAAAGACTATGCGTCTATTGATAAAGCACCCGAAGAAAGAGAAAGAGGAATTACAATTAGCACATCGCACGTTGAATATGAAACAGAAACGCGTCACTACGCACACGTTGACTGCCCAGGACACGCAGACTATGTTAAAAACATGATTACTGGTGCTGCACAAATGGACGGCGGTATCTTAGTAGTTTCTGCAGCTGATGGCCCAATGCCTCAAACAAGAGAACACATCTTATTAGCACGTCAAGTTGGCGTACCTAAGTTAGTTGTATTCTTAAACAAAGCAGACTTAGTAGATGACGAAGAGTTAATCGAGTTAGTTGAAATGGAAGTTAGAGAATTATTAAGCGAATATGACTTCCCTGGCGATGAAATTCCGATTATTGCAGGATCAGCTTTAAAAGCTTTAGATGGTGATGAAGCTGCACAAGAAAAGATTTTAGAATTAATGCAAGCTGTTGATGACTACATTGACACTCCGTTAAGAGATACTGATAAACCATTCTTAATGCCAGTTGAGGACGTATTTACGATTACTGGTCGTGGTACAGTTGCTACAGGTAGAGTTGAACGTGGAACAGTTAAAGTTAACGAACCAGTTGAAATTGTCGGTTTAAGACCAACTCGTCAAACAGTTGTTACTGGAGTAGAAATGTTTAGAAAATTACTAGACAGAGCTGAAGCAGGAGACAACATTGGTGCACTTTTAAGAGGAGTATCAAGAACTGAAGTTGAACGTGGTCAAGTATTAGCTAAACCAGGTTCAGTTAAACCGCATAAAAAGTTTGAAGCTCAAGTTTACGTTTTAAGTAAAGAAGAAGGTGGAAGACACACTCCATTCTTCGCAAACTATAGACCTCAGTTTTATTTCCGTACAACAGACGTTACAGGTATTATTCAATTACCAGCAGGCGTTGAAATGATTATGCCTGGCGATAATACAGCAATGGCAGTTGAATTAATTAGCCCAATCGCAATTGAAGAAGGAACTAAATTCTCAATTCGTGAAGGTGGAAAAACTGTAGGAGCAGGTTCAGTTACTAAGATTTTAGCTTAATATTAAAATTAATTAAAAACCATATCTTAGCGGATATGGTTTTTTTCTTATCATTTTATGATAAAATATACTTACTACTTGAAAAAGGAAGAAGAATAATGATTGATACACACGCTCATTTGACTGAAAAAGTTTTATATGAAGATTTAGATAATATCATTAAAAAGGCTAAAGAATTTGGTGTTAATGATATTATTTCTGTTGGAATGACAAATACTCATAATATAAGAGCGATTAAGATTGCCGAAAAATATGAAAATGTTTATGCAACTGTAGGTATTCATCCAAATGAGGCAACAAGAGAAAAGTTAGATTTAAACTTGTTAAGAGAACAAGCCAATCATAAAAAAGTTATCGCAATCGGGGAGATTGGGATAGATTTATATAGAAACAAAGAAACTTTAGAAATTCAAAAAAAATACTTTATTAAACAAATAAAGTTAGCAATGGAACTTGATCTACCTATTATTGTTCACTCAAGAAACTCAGCAGAAGTTATTTATGATATATTAAAAGATTATAAAGGTGTAAAAGGTGTTATGCATTGTTATAGCGAACATCCTGAACTGGTTAGTAAGTTTATCGATTTAGGCTTTTATATAAGCGTTGGTGGTATAGTGACATTTAAAAGCGCAGAAGTAGTCAGAGATATTGCTAAAATGATACCGATAGATAGATTATTAATTGAGACCGATGCGCCTTATTTGGCGCCGATGCCTTATCGAGGCAAAAGAAATGAACCTGCTTATGTAAAATATACAATGTTAAAACTAGCAGAAGTTAAAAATATTAACGAAAAAGAACTAGTTAATATTATGAGAGAAAATACATACCGTCTATTTTCAAAAATGAAGCGAAAAAGTTAATGTTTTATGGTAAAATAGATATGTTGAGGTGTAAGAGTAAATGTTATTTAATAGTTTATTATTAAAAATTGAAACAGGCCAGGAGTTAACAGAACAACAAGAAAAAAGATTAGCGAGATCTTTAATGTTAATTCCGTCTTTACTTAGAATGACTATTTATGTCATAATTGCTGTTGCAGTAATTTTATTGCTGTATGTTGGGTTTATTGGTGGATATCCACCAATAGGAGCAAGTTTAGCATTTATTCTTGCTGGTGTTTTACTTTTACTTATGGGAATGTTAATGATTGTCCCAAAAGTTATAAGAATTAAAAAATATTTGGATACTGTTAATAAATATTATGAGATTAGATTTAAAGATTATAAAGACTTAGATTTATATTATATAGATCAACATGTAAGTCCGTATATAAAGCCATTAAGCACGAAAAAGATTTATGTTTTAACTGATGGTTATCATTTTCTCTTTATGTCTGACCCTTTTAAAAATACTGAATATAAAATGCCAAAACTATTTAATGCAAATAAAGAAGATAGTTACTTAAGAGTAATTAATAAAGAAGTAAGTGAACACTCACAAATAATGGTAAGGTTAGAAGATGTAGAAAACTTCTACATAACATCTAATAATATTCCTGAAGAAAAACCAATTAAGCAAGTAAGATTAGCTAAATATATTAAATATTTCTTTAATCAAACATCTAATTATGTTGAAAGTTGTATAGTTGTATTAAAGTTAAAGTCTGGAGTTATTTTACGCTTATCACATGAAATATATCCAGTCTTAAAAAACTTAATGATACACAAAGAAAGAAAAGATGAATTCTAAAGACGTTTTAAACTTATTAAAAGAGAAAAAAATGACAATTTCTTTTGCAGAATCAATTACTGGTGGCAAGTTAGCAAGCGAGTTTGTTGGTAATGAAGGTGCATCAGAAGTGTTTAGTTTGGGTCTGGTTACATACTCAAATAAAATGAAGACCAAACTATTAAATGTGAGCGAAGAAACGCTTGAAAAACACGGAGTTGTTTCTGCTGAGGTTGTTAGGATAATGGCTTTAAATGCACAAAAACTGGCTAATGCTGATATTAGTGTAGCGACTAGCGGAAACGCTGGGCCAACAGTTTTAGGTGATACAAATGTTGGTGATGTTTATGTAGGAATTATTGTTAAAGGAAACATCAACACTTATAAGTTAATTATCAAAGAAAAAACAAGAAAGAAAATTATAAATGAAGTAGTAAAAGAAGTTTGGAATTTAATATACAAAACATTAAAAGAATGTTAAACAATTAATGCGGGAAAAAAGAATTGTATATTACTATTCTTTATGTTATAATAACAAAGCGTAGTTATTAAGAACTATCCTTGTCATATTATATTAATATGACCAAATAGACCAGAAGGAGGAATAAAAATGAAAAAGTACGAAATAATGTATATTGTTAAACCTGATGTTGAATCGGAAAGACTTAACAATGTTATTGAGAGACTAAGCAAAACAATTACAGACTTTGATTCAACTATTCTTGAACACAAAGAAATGGGTTTAAAAGAACTAGCTTATGAAATCCAACACTACAGAAAAGGTTACTATATCTGGCAGTCTGTAGAAGCAACTAATGAAGCAGTTGCTGAGTTCAATAGAATTGCAAGAATTACTGAAGATGTTATTCGTTTCATCGTATTAAAAGACGAAAGATAAGGGGGAGTATTCATGATGAATAGAGTCGTATTAGTAGGAAGAATTACTCATGATTTAGAATTAGCATACACAACTGCTGGAGTTGCGGTTATGAGTTTTTCACTCGCCGTTAATCGTAATTATGTAAATGAACAAGGCGAAAGAGATGCAGATTTCATTAGATGTGTTGTGTGGCGTGGCCAAGCAGAAAACATGGCTAAATACGTTGGCAAAGGTTCTTTAATCGGAGTTGATGGAAGAATCCAAAGCAGAAATTATGAAACCCCACAAGGCGAAAAAAGAACAGCCGTTGAAGTTATCGCAGATCAAGTTATATTTTTAGAACCGAAAAGTGCTCGTGAAGGATATGAGTATGATCAAGGTTTTGAAGAAGATGATGAGTTATACGAATCAGCTTTGGATATAGCTAGCGATGATGATTTACCATTTTAAAAAGGAGTAGAAAAATGCAAAGAAGATTTAGAAGAAAAAAGAGTTGTTACTTTACTGATAATAAAATCACACATATAGATTTCAAAGACGTTGATTTATTAAAAAGATTTATATCTGATCGCGGAAAAATTTTACCTAGAAGAGTTACAGGTACAAGCGCAAAGTGGCAAAGAAAACTTGCGGTAGCTATTAAAAACGCAAGACACATGGCATTATTACCATTTGTTAATGATTGATAATAAAAAAAAGTGATTGATAAATCTTACAATCACTTTTCTTTTAAATAACATTATTTAGTTGATAAAGTTTTACTTTAAACATGTTATAATTGTAAGTAGGTGAAGAAAATGAGAAGAATGATTGCCTTTTTTACAACTTTAGGTGTCTTTATAATAGTACTCGTTTATGGTGCAATAAACGGTCTTCTTTTCATTGAACAGTTATCGCTTTATCACTTACTGCTCGTTATAGTAATATTGGCATTAATGGCGATGATAATCGTAATTATTAATTATGATAGTCAAGAAAAAATTAAAGTTTTAGAAAATAGGCTATCTGTTTGGAGCAACTTATCTTACTATGTTAATAAGATAGGGGATGAGGCGTTTTATAAACTTCCAATAGGTATTCTTTTATATGATGAAGAAACATATAAAGTAACTTGGAATAACCCTTATTTAGAAACGATATTTAAAGATAAGGCATTAGCAGACAAACACTTAAATGAACTTCATCCTGACATTATTCCTTTAATTAAGAGCGAAGAATTAAAATCAACTGTTAGTTTGTTTGGACGTAAGTATGATATGTATCATAACGAAGAAAACTTTGTTGTATATTTATTTGATGTAACAGAAAGAGAAGAACTTAAAGATCGTTATATAAACCGTCAACCAGCGTTAGGTATTGTTCATATTGATAATATTGAAGAAGCGCTTCAAAACTTTGATGTTTATGAGAAAAACAATATTAAAGGCGAATACTTAGCTGTAATAAATGATTGGATTTATGAACATGGTGGTTTTTTAAGAATGTTTACGGATGATAAAATGTTTTTCATGTTAACATATGAAGAATTAGAAAAAATTTTGGAAACTAAGTTTGATGTTTTAAATAAAATTAAAAATATTTCGATGAGACACCAAGTTAGAATTTCTGTCTCTATCGGTATTGCATCGTGGGATGTTAGTTATGAAGAGTTAGAACAATTAGCTCAAAACGCAATTGAACTTGCTGAAAAGCGAGGAGGAGATCAAGCTGTTGTTAATATTCAAAACCAGGCGATTGTCTATTTTGGTGGTAAGACAGATGCGAGTGAAAAGAGTAGTAGAGTTACAGCAAGACTAAGAACTCAACACTTTAAAGATTTAGTTGAAAAATCAAAAAATGTTTTAGTTATGGGTCATAAGAGTTTTGATATTGATGCATTAGGTGCGATGATTGGTGTTTTAAAAGCAGTTGAATCTAGTGATATTCCTTGCCGTATTGTCGGCGATGAAGCGGAGATGGACGATACTGTTAAGAAAATAGTAAAAGATTTAGAAAAAGAAGCGCCAAAAACATATAGATCAATCATTGATACAGCAGAAGCATTAAAGATGATTGATGAGGAATCTTTAGTTGTAGTAGTAGATACACAATCACCAAAAATTGTTGCCTCACCAGAGGTTTATAGTAAGGCAACGAGAATAGCTGTTATTGATCACCATAGACATGGTGAAGAAACGTTTCCAGCTGACTTTTCATATGTTGAACCATATGCTTCAAGTAGTGTAGAGTTAGTTGCAGAAATGATTCAGTTTTATAATGAAGATATTGATTTACTACCAATTGAAGCAACAATTATGTATGGCGGGATTGTTGTTGATACAAACGACTTTTCTTATCGCGCTGGAACAAGAACATTTAGTGCGGCAGCATTTTTAAGAGAACACGAAGCATCTACATCTAAAGTTAAAACGTGGTTAAGATTACCAAAAGAAGATCTCCAAACAATTGATGATATGTTTGGTAAACTAACGAAAATAACTGCTGGTTATGCGGCAATTGTTGATAATACAAGAAAGAGCCGCAGTAGAATTTTAATTGCGAAAGCAAGCGAAAAAATAATTGAAATTGATGGTATAAACGCAGGCTTTACAATTGCTTATGTTGATGAAAACACAGTTGGAGTTAGTGCGAGAAGTGTTGGTCAGATAAATGTGCAAATTATTTTAGAAGAGATGGGTGGAGGCGGACATTTAAACAGCGCCGCAGTTCAAATAAAAAATCGTACGGTTGAAGAAGTATACGCACAGTTAAAAGCGATAATTTTACGTGATACTGCCGAAGGAGGAGAAAGCATGAAAGTTATTTTATTAGAAGACTTAAAAGGTAAAGGTAAAAAAGATGAAATCATTGACGTGCCAATGGGTTATGCAAGATATTTAATTTCTAGTAAGACTGCAATTGAAGCAAATGCAGAAAACTTAAAAGAATTGGAAGAGAAGCGCAAACTAGAAATTGAAAAAGAACGACAACATATTGCCTTAATGAAAAAGTTAAAAGAAGAAATTGAGTCTAAAAGTGTTAATATCTTTATTAAGATGGGTGAAGATGGAAAACTATTTGGTAGTGTTACACCAAAAATGGTTGCCGATGCCTTTAAAGAGCAAAATGGCATTGAGTTTGATCGTAAAAAATTAGAGTTCACAAGCGAAATTAACTCAATTGGTATTTATACAGCAAAAGTCAATTTAACAAAGGATATTAAAGCGACATTTGAGATTAACGTGTTAGAACAGTAGGAGGGAAATTGTGAAAGATACAAAAACAATGCCCCATAATATTGAGGCTGAAAAATCTGTTTTAGGTGCAATCTTTTTATCACCTGAAACTCTCGCAACAATTGCAGATGAACTTAGTGTTGAAGATTTCTATGAGGAAAGAAACCGAAGTGTTTTTTATGCGCTTACGAGACTATTAGAGAAAAACGAAAAAATCGATTTAACTACAGTATCAACTGAATTAGCTCAAATAAACATGATGAGTAAAGTTGGCGGTAACTATTTAGCTGAATTAATTGATTTTACGCCGACTCTAGCCAATTTAGAATCTTATATTGAAATAGTTAAGGATTATTCTTTAAAACGCGCTATGATTGAATTAAGCGGTGATATTCATGCGCGTGGGTTTGATTCAGAACTTACGGCAACTGAATATGTTGATGAAGCAGAAGAGAAAATATTTAAACTGATTAAAAGAAGAAGAGCAGGCGAGTTTATTACAATTAATGAAGTTTTAGATACTGTTAAATCAAAAGCGGAAGTTAAACGTAGTGAAGGCGATGTAACAGGTTTAAATACAGGAATAGGACGTTTAAATTTCCTTACAAGCGGATTTCAAAAACAAGAATTAATAATTTTAGCAGCTAGACCATCTGTTGGTAAATCTGCTTTAGCAATGAACCTAGCAATTCAAGCAGCTAAAAATAATAAAGAAGGTAATGCGTGCGTGGCATTATTCTCACTAGAAATGTCTAATGAACAATTAGGAAGCAGAATGTTATCTTATGAAAGTTTAGTTGACAATAAGAGTATTCGTAATGGTAGATTAACAGCCAACGACTGGAGTGATATTAATGCAGCGATGGCAGTATTAAACTCATTAAATATTTATTTTGATGATACAGCGGGTATTAGAGTTCAAGATTTAAGAGCTAAATGTCGTAAACTTAAACAAGAAAACAGATTAGATTTCGTCGTAATAGACTATTTACAATTAATTCAAGAATCAGGGAGTTCACGTAGAAATAGACAAGAAAATGTTGCAGAAATTTCTAGAGGGTTAAAATTAATGGCTAGAGAACTTGAAGTTCCAGTATTAGCGTTATCGCAATTATCTAGAAACGTTGAAAAAGATGATCGAGCACCAAGATTAGCAGACTTAAGAGAATCAGGTGCAATTGAACAAGATGCGGATATCGTAATGTTTATGTATGAACCAGACAAAGAAAGTGATAACATTGAAATTATTGTAGCGAAAAACCGTCAAGGTGCAACTGGCTCATTTATGTTAAGATTCCAAAAAGAACATTCAAGATTTTATCCATTAAAAGAAAGAGACGAACGAGAAGCACAATAAAAAGAAAAGCTAATTCCATGCGAATTAGCTTTTATTTAGGAAAATTAAGGTTTTTATTTTAATAGTGCATTTAACATCCAAATGTGCTTTTGGAAAACTGCACGATTAGATGTCATAATGTCTTGTGTTACATCATCGTTTGCTTCTTCAGCAAGAACTAGCAATTCTTTAAAACTAGCATCTAATTGTTTATAATCATTTAAAACTTGTTGAATCATTTCTTTAGTAGTTTCATTTCCAGTAGCTTCTTTTAAAGTAGCAACAGCTAGTGAATCTTTTAAAGTAGCAACAGGCTTCATATTTAACATTAGCATTCTTTCAGCTATTACATCATAAGTTTCAGTGATTTCATCATACATTTGTTCAAATAGGTTATGTAGACGATAAAATTGATTGCCTTTTACAAACCAATGATAGTTATGTAACTTTACATAAAATAAAATTAAGTTTCCAACGGCTTCGTTTAATTTGTTTTGTAATTTCATAATTTTTACCTCCCTTTGTAATTCACCTATATAATAACAAAAATTATAGATATATTCAATTTGTTTGCTCAATATTTAAAAAAAGATAAAAAGGTGTTATTTTTTACACATTAAAGCAAATAATTTGCATGTTAACTTTAGTTAATAATAAACTTTGGGAGAGAAAATCAATGTAATCATATGTGGAAATGAGACTTAATCTATGTTAAAATAATTAAGATGTAGGAAGTGAGATATTAATGTTTGATAGATTACAATTAATGCAAGACAGATACAATGAAATAACAAATCTCTTAACACAACAAGAAATAATTAGCGATATCAAAGAGATGACAAAACTTTTAAAAGAACAAAAAGGCTTAGAAAAGCCTGTTTTATTGTATAAAAAATATAAAGAAACTTTAGAAACGCTAGATGAATTAGAAGTTTTAATGGATGATAAAGATAAAGATATTCAAGCGATGGCTCAAGCGGAATATGAAGATTTGAAAGAAACAGTTGAGCCGATGGTAGAAGAATTAAAGATATTATTGTTACCAACTGATCCTCATGATGATAAAAACGTTATTTTTGAAATTAAAGGGGCAACAGGTGGAGATGAAGCGAATATTTTTGCTGGCGATTTGTTTAGAATGTATACACGTTATGCTGAATCTAATGGTTGGACAGTAGAACTTTTAAACGTGCAAGAAGGTACTATGGGTGGGTTTACTTCGGTTGAGTTTTTAGTAAACGGAGAAGGGGCATACTCAAAATTAAAATATGAAGCTGGCGTTCATAGAGTTCAAAGAGTGCCTTTAACAGAATCGCAAGGTAGAATCCATACTTCAACTGCGACTGTAATTGTGATGCCAGAGGTTGAAGAACTTGATATAGAGTTGTCATGGAATGATATTAAAGTTGATGTGTTTTTCTCTAGTGGTCCAGGTGGTCAATCAGTTAACACTACAGCATCAGCTGTAAGACTAACGCATTTACCTACAGGAATAGTAGTTAGTTGTCAAGAAGGTAAAAGTCAACACGGCAACAAAGAAAAAGCGTATAAAATACTTGCGGCAAGAGTTTATGATAAGCTTCAGTCAGAGTTAGATGAAAAACTAGGCGAAGAACGTTTAGCGATGGTTGGGAGAGGTAAAAGAAGTGAAAAAATCAGAACATACAACTATCCGCAAAATAGAGTTTCTGATCATAGAATCAATTTAACTATTCAAAGACTAGATGCGATTATGGATGGTAAACTTGATTTAGTTATTGAACCACTAATTAATGAAGATCAAAAAAGATTATTGCAAAAATCAGGGAATTAATAATGACTTATAAACAATTATTAGATGAAGCAATTAAAAAAATTAAAAAAGCGAAATTAGAAGAAGTTGTCGCAAAGTTATTATTAATTCATTACACAGAAGAAGAACTCGCAAACATTTACGCTAATTTAAATAAAGAAGCAAGCCAAGAAGTTATTAAAAAGTATAATGAAGCAATTAGAAAGTATGTAGAAGAAGAAATGCCTTTTCAATATATAACAGGAATACAAAATTTTTTCGGATATGATTTTAAAGTAAATGAAAGTGTCTTAATTCCTAGAAGAGAAACAGAAGAATTAGTAGAAAGAGTAATTTATTATATTGAAGATAATTTTGGTGATAGAAAAATAGATGTTTTAGATATAGGTACAGGTTCAGGTTGTATAGCCATAACATTAGATAAAGAGTTAGATAATGTTTCAGTTACAGCAGTAGATATTAGTAATGAAGCATTAGAAGTTGCTAAAGAAAATAATCAAAAACTAAGCGCTAATGTTAAGTTTAAATTAGGAGATTTATATGAACCTGTTAAAGGTGAAAAATATGATGTTATAGTTTCTAATCCACCTTATATTGTAGATTATGGTTATATCGGCAAAACAGTTAAACATGAACCAAAAGTTTCTTTATATGGTGGTGCCGATGGACTTAACTTTTATAGAAGAATAATTAGTGAGTCTAGAGATTATTTAAAAGAAAATGGTGTGATTGCGTTTGAACACGCTTATGATACCGCTAAGGAATTAGAAAAAATTATATTAGGCGTTTATCCAAATGCGAAAGTAACGCTCTATCAAGATTTAAGCGGATATGATAGAATTACATTTATTGAAGTAGGGGAAATAGATGGAAAATTATAGTTTACAACAAGGTTTTTTAAGTGAAGGGTCAGTAGTTATTTTTCCAACAGATACAGTTTTTGGAATAGGCTGTAGGCTTTATGATGATGAAGCGGTTGGGAAAATATTTAAAATAAAAAACAGGCCAGTTGAAAAAAAGTTACCAGTCCTATGTGATATTTTAGTTACTGTTAATGATTTAGCAGTTTTAGATGCAAGAGCATTAAAGTTAGCTCATGCTTTTTGGCCAGGACCACTGACGATAATTCTTCCTTCATCTTTGAAATATTACGAGAAGACAGGAAATAAAACTATCGGTGTAAGAATACCAGACCATCCAGGAGTAGTTAGATTAATTAGACAAAACGGACCACTCGTAACAACATCGGTAAATATTAGCGGAGAAAAAGAGTTAACTAATTATGATGAAATAAAAAAACTTTTTAGTAATAAAGTTGACTATATTTATCACGATGAAAAAAGCGTATATTTAAATATTGCATCAACAACTGTTGACTTAACAAATAATGAAGTTAAAATTTTAAGAGAAGGAACAATTACAAAAGAAGAAATAGAAGAAGTTTTAAACAAAGATTAAAGGATGTGAAGTTAATGATAGTTATAGCATCAGATCATGCAGGTTTTAAATTAAAAGAAGGACTTATAAAATATTTTAATGAAAATCAAATTGCCTACAAAGATTTAGGAACAAATAACGAAGAATCTGTTGATTATCCAGACTATGGAATTAAACTTGCCGAAGAGTTTATTAAGGGCGGATATGAACTAGGTATAGTTATTTGCGGAACAGGTATTGGTATTTCAATTGCAGCAAATAAAGTTAAAGGTATTAGAGCAGCTTTAATTTATAGTTTAGAGACTGCTGAGTTAGCCAAAAAACATAACGACGCAAATGTTATAAGTTTTGGTGGAAGAACAACTAAACTTGAAGATGCAATTAAATATTTAGAAGTTTATAGACAAACAAAATTTGAAAAAAGACATCAAAAAAGAATAGACAAAATAAATGAATATGAGGTGAAATAATGGGCTATTTAAAAGTATTAGATCATCCTTTGATTGACCATAAAATGGCAATCATCAGAAACAAAAACACCGGGCCAAAAGAGTTTAGAGAAAGTGTTTTCGAGATAGGAATGTTGCTTACCTATGAGCTTTCCAAGAACTTCAAGAGTGTTCCGGTTGAGGTGGAAACACCGATGGAAAAGACGACTTGTTATGTTTTAGAAAAACCAGTAGTTATTGTTCCAATCTTAAGAGCAGGTCTTGGAATGGTTGAAGGAATTCATACGATAATTCCACAAGCAAAAATTGGTCATGTTGGACTTTACCGAGATGAAAAAACATTTGAACCAGTTTGGTATTTTTGTAAACTACCTCCTAACATTACTGAAGCAGTGGTTTTAGTAGTGGATCCAATGTTAGCGACAGGTGGTTCAGCAAGTGTTACAATTTCAATGCTCAAAGAAAAAGGAGTAACTGACATTAGATTTATCGGTATCGTTGGTTGTCCAGAAGGAGTTAAAAGACTTGCTACTGATCATCCTGATGTTGCTATTTATTTAGCAGCTATGGATAGTCACTTAAACGAGGATGCTTATATCGTACCTGGATTAGGAGATTGCGGAGACCGTTTATTCGGAACAAAATAATGAACGACTATTTTTATTTTGGTGGTTTGTTAATTGGTTTTATTTGGACTTTCAAAACTCTTCAATCAACTGAGATTGAAAAAATATTTAAAAAAGGCCACGTTTGGCAAATAAGAAGTGCGTACACTTTATTAGCGCTTTTAGGTGGCCATGTTTTTGGTTCAGTTTTTGAAAGAATATATTTACTTATTCTAAGGGCGTTTGAGCTTTAATAATTTCTTTTTTAGCAAACTCTAATTGTCCATTGAATTGATTTTCTAATTCAGAAATTTCGATATCTAATAAGTAAAACTCAATGGTTACATTAACCGCAAAGTCTTCTTTTAAGACTATCGCTTTATCTTTGATGAAGTGAGAAAAAGTATCATAGATTGTATATGGGACTATTGTTTCATATACTTGTTTGGCTTCCTCTTTATAGAAAGAAGCCTTTTTTATTGCCTCTAAAGTTGCGTTTTTATAGGCTCTAATTAATCCGCCTTTTCCTAACTTAATACCACCAAAGTAGCGTGTTACAACACATAAAACATTGTCTAAGTTGTTGTTTAATAAAGTATCTAAAATTGGAAAACCTGCAGTTCTTGAAGGTTCTCCATCATCACTCATCTTTTGATTGTTTTGCTCGTTAACGACATATGCATAACAATTATGCGTTGCATCATAATGTTTCTTTTTGATTAACGCAAGTTCATTTTCCGCATCTGTAACAGAACGAACGGGGATTAAATTGGTAATAAATTTTGATTTTCTTATTTCGATTTCTACGACAACATGTTCTTTAACCTGTTTCATCTTATCACCGTAATTATTATAACATGTCTTTAAAAGATTATTTCTCATAAGCTTAAAATTAGTAGAAATTGTTTAGTTTGTTTGAATATATCAAACAATACATGTTATAATTAATCTTGGTGATGATGTGAAATCAATTGATAATGGCAAATTTGTAGTAAGAAAACTTAAACACAACGGATTTAAAGCTTTTTTTGTCGGTGGTTGTGTAAGAGATTATTTGCTGAAGGAAGAAGTTAACGATATTGATATAACTACAGATGCTACACCAAATGAAGTGATGCGTCTATTTAATAAAGCAGTTCCAACAGGATTAAAATATGGAACAGTCACCGTTGTCCACGAACATAATAAAATCGAAGTGACAACTTTTAGACTTGATGGAAATTATTCAGATTTTAGAAGACCAGATGAAGTAGAACTGACAAACTTAGAAACTATAGATGTTAAAAGAAGAGACTTTACTGTTAATGGTTTATTGATGGATGAAAATTATAAAGTCTATGATTATGTTGGTGGAATGGAAGATTTAAACAATAAAGTTATTAGAGCGATCGGTAATCCAAATGAAAGATTTAACGAAGACGCTTTAAGGATGTTAAGAGCGATTTATTTTGAGTCAAAGTTAGGTTTTGAAATTGAAAAAGAAACTTTAGAAGCGATTAAAGAAAACGCAAGTAAAATTAAACTCTTACCAAACGAAAGAGTAATGACAGAAATGCAAAAAGCATTAACTGGTAAACATCAAAATGAAGCTATCAAGAGTTTATACAGAAGTGATTTATATAAATACTTACCAGGTTTAGAAAAGGGGATAGAGTTTATCTACAAAAATATTAATCAAAATATTTCTGTTGAAGTATTTTATAGTTTATGTTTCTATTTAAATGGTAAAGTAGATACAAAGTGGAAGTTTTCTAACATTGATAAAAATAAATATCAAAAAGTTTTAGAGTTATTAGAAAAAGGGAAAGAATTTAATTATTTTACATTATATGATTATGGTATAGAAATTAATGTGTTAGCCAATCTAGTTTTATATTATTTAGGTGAAACTGATAATAAAATAAAAGATATCCGTTATAAATTTGAAACTATGCCTTTAAGAAGTTTAACTGATTTAAAAGTTAGAGGTAATGATATATTAAAATTAACGGATAAAAAGCGAGGAGCATGGCTCAATAAAATTTTAAATGAATTGGCATTTAAAGTTTTAAACGGAGAACTTAAAAACGATAAGAAAAGCTTATTAAAATATTGTGAGGCATATTTAAATGAAGAATGATTTTTATTCATATTTAGATGGTTTTAATGAAATAACTTTAATCGTCCCAAATAGTATATATAAAGACCATAAAAGGTTTCATTTAGAGGCGGAAAATTTTACTACTGAACTTATTATCTATGCTATAATTCCGCTTGGCAATGAAACTAAATACCAATGTGGTATTGATGATACTATTTTGTTAAATGAATCTTATGTTGTAGTGGATGAGGATGATAATCGCTCGTTTTTAAGGATAGGTAAAGTTGTTAGGACTGAACTATTTGATATGATGTATGTTAGTGATGGGAACGATTATGGTTTTGTTTATTCAAAAGAAAAAACGAAGTTTAAGGTTTGGAGTCCTGTTGCGAAAGAAATAGAATTAGAGTTAGTAAAAAAAGATGGAAGTCGTGAGTTTATTGATTTACACTATTTAACTACTGGTAATTGGCAAGCAGTTGTTTATGAAGACTTAGAAGGCGTTAAGTATCGTTATCGAGTTAGAGTTAATGAATCGTTTAAAACTACTACAGATCCTTACGCGATTGCTTCAACTGCAAATGGCGAATATAACTATGTTGTAGATAAGAAGAAGTTTAGAAAGTTTAAACATCCAAAACCAGAGTTTAGCGGTAAGTCAGTGGATGCAATTATTTATGAAGCCTCAATTAGAGATTTAACTAGTTCTAAAACATCTAAAGCAGTTAATAAGGGTAAGTTTAAAGGTTTATTAGAAAATCATAAAAATGAAGGAATTAATTATATTGCTTCACTTGGTGTAACCCATATTCAGTTATTACCAATTTATGATTTTGAAGGTGTTGATGAAAAAGATCAATTTAAAAGATATAACTGGGGTTATAACCCAAGTCAATATAATGTTGTTGAAGGTTCATTTGCGACTGATCCAGATGATCCATATAAGAGAATTAATGAGTTAATTGAATTAATTGATTATATTCACTCAAAAGGAATGAGAGTGAGCATGGATGTTGTTTATAACCATGTTTATAATGTCAAAACATTTTCTATGGAAGCTTTCGTGCCAGGCTATACTTTTAGATATGATGAAAGTGGTATGCGAACTACTATTAGCGGTTGTAATAATGATGTTGCAACTGAAAGAGGGAAAATACATAGATTTATTGTTAATTCAGTCAAACATTGGATGGAAACATATAACATCTCAGCCTTTAGATTTGATTTAATGGGATTAATTGATATAGAAACGATGAATAAAGTTGTTACTGAAGCGAAAGCTATTGACCCTGATGTTTTAATTTATGGTGAAGGTTGGAATATGCCAAGCAATATTCCAAAAAGCCATCGCGCTAATATGACTAATTCAAGATTTATGCCTAACATTGCCTTCTTTAATGATAGATTTAGAGAGTTAATTAAAGGTGGTACATTTAATAATATTTTAGGTTATGCGATGGGCGGGCAAGTTAAGAGAAGCGATTTATATTATTTATATACAGGTAGTTCATTGGATAAATATTTATTATCTAGTCCAACTCAATCGTTGAACTATGTTGAGTGTCACGATAATCATACATTTTATGATAGAATTAAATTATTAAATAAAGATTTAACAGAAGAACAGATTAAAGATTATGCAAGACTAGCGATGGGAGTTGTGATACTTTCACAAGGCATGCCGTTTATCCACGCAGGTCAAGAGTTTTTAAGAACTAAACAAGGAGTTGAAAACTCATACCGTCATCCAGACTCAATTAATGAGATTGACTGGGAGTTAAGAGACAAACATCAAGATTTAGTTAATACAACAAAAGATTTAATTACTTTAAGAAAGACATATAAAGTCTTTAGATTAGATACTAACGCAAGAATTAGAAAACAAATAAAAATAGTTGATACACATGCATATGAGAAAACAAGTCAATTTATTTTAAGTGATTTAAATAAAGAAATTAGGTTGTTTTTTAAAAACGATTATGTAAAAGAATTGTTAACAGTTGAAAGAGACTATAAACTTATTTTTGATGGTTATAAGATAGTTGAATCAACTGAACATGAACTTTATGTAGAAAAACCTGGAACATATATATTTTTAAAGGAGTAAGGAAATGAAACTAGAAGGTAAAGTAGAAAATATGAATATTGGCGAAGACTTTTTTAATTGTAATATTAGTACTGCAGATGGTACAAAATACAATATTAAACTGACAAAAGAACAAGCCGCAGAAATTAAAATAAACAAAGTTTATCTTTTTGAGGTAGAAGAAACTCTTAATCATAATAATAAGACTCAATATATTTTAAATGACTTTCAGGATTTAATTGAAAGTATTGATGATTTTTTAGAGATTAAAGAAAAACTGAGAAATTATTATAATTTTTCTGAACTACCAGTTAAAGATATTAAAAAGAAAATAGAATCGTATTTAAACCAAATCGAAAACAAAATAATTAAAGAAATAACAACTAATCTTTATAATCGTCATCAAAAGAACTTTTACATATATCCTGCAGCAGTAAGGTTTCATCATGCATATATAGGTGGATTAAGCCATCACACGAAAACGATGTTAAGAATTGCCGAAGGGATATTAGAAGTTTATGATTTTATCAATAAAGATTTAGTTTATGCAGGAATTATTTTACATGATTTATGTAAAGTAGTTGAACTTGGTGGTTTTGAAGCGGAAGAATATTCAGTAGAAGGTCAATTAATTGGTCATTTAGTAATGATTAGTCAAGAGTTAGTAGTAGAAGCCGCGCGACTTGGCTATGAAGATAGCGAAGAAGTATTAATGCTTAATCATATATTATTAAGCCATCACGGACTACCTAATTTTGGTTCAGCAAGAAGACCTCAAACAGCAGAAGCACTTCTCGTTTGGTACATTGATACAATAGATTCAAAATTTGCGGTCATCGGTGAAGAGTTAAAAGAAATAAAAGAAGGCGAGTTTACTGGTAATATTAGTGTAGCAGACAGAATGAAGTTTTATAAAAATAAAATTAAGTAAAATAAAAATAAAAAAACTTGGAATTTGCGTTCCAAGTTTTTTATTATTATCAATTATTATTAACCAAATAGGTCAAACCAATCTGCGTAAATTTCTAAGAATAATTCGTTGTCTTCGTTATATTCTAAGAATTGTCTCATGTTGACATCTAATACACCGTCTAATTTAACAGTTGATTGTGGGTTTGCGTAAGTATAGTTTGTTTCTTTAAGTAATTTATATAGTAAGAACATCTTAGTGTAATTACTTTCATACTTAGTTTTAATAGGTGTTAAATAATTGTTTAATGCAGATAGTACATCGTTAGGGAGTGATACAACACCACGATCTGTAGTAGATTCATACATGAATATTCTTGCTTGGTTAACTGAGATGTCATCATCAGCGCTATAAGCATCTAAGATAACTTCGTTACCTTCTCGGTCTTTAACCTTAATTTCTTCAAAGATCTTTAAGCTCTCTTCATCTTCACTATCAATATAAGTATCATCTTCATAAGTGAACTTAGCGCTCTTCGCAACATCTCCACCTGTAACTAAGATTAAGTGCCATCCGAAGGATGTTTCTAATACGCCTAAGTTTTCTTCGTCACCATCATAACTAAGTGGTTTATCATCTAATAATTGTGTTGGGAATTTTTTATCAACATCATAATATTCCGCTTTAATTTCTCCGTGTAAGTGGTGTAAGCGAGCGAAGAAATCTTTATCCCAGCCACTGTCACTATCAGGATAGTTAGCTGTATGGTTAATATCACCTAAGTCTTCAAATTTTAAGAAGAATCCATAACGCTTATATTTTGCCCATGTGCATTCTGGTCTATATTCGATGTTTTCATCAGCATCGCATAAGTCAGTTCTAAACTTAGTAGAATCATTGAAGTCACTTACAACGCTTCTTAATCCTGCCGCGAAGCTTGAATGCTTACTAGCTCTATCGTGGATTAGTTGCATTAATTCAACAACCATTTCTTTATAAGTTGCGATTTGAACTTCTGTTAATGTTTTAAAGAAATCTTCAGGATTATCTGGTTCATCATCTTCATCCATATCAACATAGATTAATAAGTGAGAAGAAGAGATTGTGAAGAATTGATTTCTTAATCTATTAGCCACTGCGGCAAATTTTTCATAAGCAACATCTCCATAAAATCTTTCATAATCCATATAGAATAAACGTTCTAGTTCGTTTCTAATATAAACTCTTTCAACTGCTTCCTCGATAGTTTCGCTATTGAATGCCATACGTAAGAAGTTTTTTCTACCCATACTTGCAGGCATACCGCTTTGTTCATAACCGTTTTGGCTAAATTCTCTAATGACGTTCTCAACGTTATCTTTATATTCTTTCTTCATTTCATCAGTGATTTTTTCCATATAATCACTATTAAGTAGAATCTGTCTAACTGCCATATCCATAGCGATGTTTGGGCCAATCTTAGCTTCTAACTCTTCGTATAAGTCATCAACTAAAATTTCTTTATCATCAACTTTTACAACTACAGTATTACTATTTTTCTTACTTAAAGTTGCAGGAATTTCTTCACGTTTAAGGTGTAAATAAAGAACCTCATCATAAACAACAATTTTAGCTTCTTTTAATAAATCTTTAAATTTAGTTGAAATATAAGTGCTTGATAATTTTGATTTTGCGATTTCATCATAATATTCTTGAGCATAGTCAGTTAAAGTTTCTTCAGTTTCATCTGTATAAATAATCAACTCATCATCTTCGTTTAAATATGCTTTGATATCTTCGTTATGATCCTTAAGTTTAAATGAAAGGAAATAATAGTTTCCATAGTTACGAGGAGAAGCAGTATATCTTGTACCATCTTCCTCTGTGCTTAAAGTGTCATAGATATATGTTCTTAATGAACTTTGAGCACTTGGATAATCATCATAAAGTTTTGTAAATTGACCTAAATTTTCTTCATCATCATTAACTAATTCAGGAGCATTTAACACATCTTCAACTGTTGAGTATAAATTAGTATCAACTTCTGCTTTATAAGGATAAACGAAGTTATAAATTTCAAAGAATTTAACAAGTACTTCATCAAGTGTTAATGAAACATCAGCGTGTTCAACTGGTTCTCTAGTTGGGTTTACAACATACTTGTCATAGTATTCTTGGTGTTCAGATTCTGATAAACTACCATTTTTATCTTCTAAGTCAAGTTCTACTAAAACATCTCTTGCATAACCTTCAACAACATCAACTCTTGGGTTTGGAACTAAATACCATTTTGAACGATATGATTTTAAGTTAAAATGTCTTAATGTTTGGTTTGCTTCATAACTATTAGTAAAGCGAATATTAATTGAACTTAAAGGATATTTCTTTTCTACTTCATTTTTGTAGTAGTTTTGAAGAGCATCTTTAACATCAATATAATAATCTGATTTTTCATCTAAAATTTCTTCATCCAATAATTTTTGAGCATAAATCTTTTTCGCAACATCGATAATATAGAAATCAAGAATTACTTGACTATGTTCAGTAAAATTAACCGTATCAACATCAGTTGGGTTAATAACTACTCCTTCTAAGTACAATAAGTCAACGAATTTCGCAACAAGTTTGTTGATGTCTTCGTCTTTCATTTTTTTTAATTCCTCGATATCATCTTCAAAAAAGATTTTATCATTAACGATATCAACAAAATCATCTTTATAGTTATCTTTGTTTTCGTTAATTGTTTCAATTTCATCAGCCAAAATTAGGCGATAAATCATTTTTTCGAGAACGCTTATTTCGTTTGTTCTCATTTCCTTGTATAGCTCTTTTTTAGTGATCTTATAACCATCGCCTGATAGATATACAGTCTCATCTAAAGATCCATAAGGAATTTTTTTCGTGCTACCCTTACAAGCTGCTAATGCAAATCCTGCTATTAGTACAATAATAAGAGCTACAACTTTCTTCAATAAATATTTTGTTTTCACCTTTTTCACTCCTTGATAAAAAAATTACAGCATTTATAATATAACATAGTTATAATATGAATGCAACGCTTTCTTTCTACTTTTCTAGATGAATTTTAAAACTTCATCCAAACTATATGATACCAAATTTCTTAATCTTTATCAAAACAATAAGTAATATGTTAGAATATTTATAGGTGGTTTTATGAAATTTTATGTAATTGCATCTAGTTCTAAAGGAAATGTAAGTTATTTAGAGACGGGCAATAAAAAGATTTTAATTGATGCAGGAATCAGTTATACAAAAATTAAAAAAGCATTAAAAGATATAGGCGTAAATATAAAACATGTTACAGATATTTTTATTACACATGAACATAGTGATCATGTTAAGGGTTTAAAGGTGTTAATGAGATATATAAGTCCTAAACTTCATATGTCATTAGGAACGAAAGAAGCACTACAACTATCTGATGATGAAGTTAATGTGATAGGCGCATTTGAAGAGTTTATAATAGAAGATTTGAATGTTTTACCACTACCTTTATCTCATGATGCACGTGAGCCGTTAGGTTTTTTATTTTCTAATGCTAAATCTAAAATTGTTTATATAACTGATACAGGTTATTTAAGTAAAGGAGTTTTAGAAAGAATAGAAAACGCAACCTTATATTATTTAGAAACTAATCATGACCCATATTTATTAACGAATTCTACTAGACCTTATTATTTAATTAATAGAATATTAAATGAAAAAGGGCATTTATCTAATTATGATGCGGCTTATTATTTTTCAAAACTTATCGGTAAAGAGACAACGCACTTAATCCACGCTCATGTGAGTGAAGAGTGTAATACGAGTGAGCATATAGAAAAAACATATATTGAAGTTTTAAAAGCGCAAAAAGTAGATTTTTCTAATGTAACATTTATTGAAGCTAAGCCAGATGAACCGTTAGAGGTAATAGAGTTATGAAAATATATATAATTGCAGTTGGTAAAGTTAAAAATAAAAGTTATCTTGAAGAAATTGATAATTATATTAAACAGCTTCCATACCCTTTTATAATACATGAGGTAAAAGATGAGCCGGTCAAAGAAGGTATGGTAAGAGAAAAAGATAATATAATAAAGAAGATACCTAAAGATAGTTATGTAATTTGTCTAGATAGAAAAGGAAAAGAATTTGATTCAATTAAGTTTGCAAGCCATTTAGAAAACTTAATTACAACAAGTAAGAAAGATATAGTATTTATTATTGGTGGATCATATGGCATTCATAAAGACTTGTTAAATGCTGCTGATGAGAAACTTTCTTTTTCTAAATTCACTTTTCCACATCAATTGATGAGATTAATATTAGTTGAACAAATTTATCGTGCGTTTAAAATAATGGAAAATCATCCATATCATAAGTGAGGTTATAATGATTAAATATGTTTTTTGGGACTTTAATGGGACCATTTTAGATGATAGAATTCTTTGTTGGGAACTATTAAATGAACTTTTAAAAATGGAAAATAAAGAAGAGATAAGTTATGAAAAATATTTAGATGTGTTTGGTTTTCCGATTAAAGAATATTATAAAAAAGCAGGGATTGAATTTAAGCATCAAACATTTGAAGAAATGGGCGATTATTTTATTAGAAAATATCAACCATTAAGTCTCGAACAATCGCTCTATGAAGGTGTTGAAAAGACGCTTAAAACACTAAAAGAAATGGGAGTCAGCAATATCTGTTTATCCGCTTCACAAACCGATAATTTAAAAGAACAGTTAAGGCATTTTAAGATTGATAAATACTTTACTGAAATACTTGGTACAGATAATGTTTTAGCGGTTGGAAAAAGAGATGTGGCGAAGAGTTATATTTTAGAAAACAAGATTGAAAATAGTGAGTGTTTGTTAGTTGGAGATACAGACGCTGATTATAATCTCGCGAAGAGTTTAGGGTTTGTTCCGGTTTTATTTCTTAATGGTCATCAGTCAAAAAACAAACTAGAAAAATTAGATACGACGACTATTAATAAAATAGAAGAAATAATAAAGATAGTAGAAGGGAAGGAAGCAAGAAAATGAGAAAGTTTTTTAAAGATTTTAAAGCGTTTATTATGAGAGGAAATGTTTTGGATTTAGCTGTTGGTATGATTATTGGTGCAGCTTTCAATGCGATTGTTAAAAGTTTAGTTAACGACATTCTAATGCCTGTAATTGGTCTTGCATATCAAGGAGATGTGTCAAGTCAATATTGGGTTTTAAGAGGAACGGCAGCGGTTGATGGTGCTGGTAATTTAGTATTATCTGATGGTGCAGTTTTAATGTACTGGGGAAGATTTCTTCAAAACATCATTGATTTTTTAATTATTGGTTTAACATTATTTATTATTGTTAGATTAGCAGTAAGATTCCAAAAACTCCGTGAAGAAAAGAGAAAGGAACTTTTAAGAAAAATCCGTGCTGGCGAAGAGTTAACAGAAGCTGAAGAAAAAGAAACTGAAGAAACAATCCTAGAAGTGAGCGAAGAGATTTTACTTTTAAGAGAGATTAGAGACAGTCTACAAAAAGACAAAGCAGTTCAAAAAGAGTAATTAGTTTTAAATTGTATTAAGTGTTTTAATGTGATAAAATAAACGAAAGTTTATTTGATAAAACAAGTAGTTGAGGAGCGACTTTTTTATGATTGTACAAATGAAAAAATATGCAACTGAAAAAGAAATTAAAAAATTAGTTGATTTTTTAACTGAAAGAGGTTTTAGTGTGAAAGATATCTCAAGCGAAGAAATTAAGATGTTTGGGGTAGTTGGCGATACTATGAATCTCAATGTTTCGCATATTGAAGCATTTGAAGGAGTTTATAAAGTTCACAAAATTCAAAAAACATATAGACTTGCAAGTAGAGATTATAAAAAAGAAGACACAATCATTAAAGTAAAAGAAGGCTTAACTATCGGTGGTGGATCTTTTCAAATAATTGCTGGGCCTTGTGCGGTTGAAGATAAAGAGACTATGATTGAAATCGCTGAAAATCTTAGAGATAATAATGTAAAAATGATTAGAGGCGGTGTTTTTAAACCAAGAACTTCACCTTACTCATTCCAAGGTTTAGGAATTGCGGGATTAAAGATGTTAAAAGAAGTAGCAGACAAGTATAATTTAGTTGTTGTTACAGAAGTGATTAGTCCTGAACAAGTAGATTTGATTAAAGATTATGTAGATATTTATCAGGTTGGGACAAGAAACATGCAAAACTATCCACTTTTAAAAGTTTTAGGTGCACAGAAAAAACCTGTAATTATTAAAAGAGGAATGTCGGCAACAATCGAAGAATGGCTTTTAAGCGCAGAGTATGTTTTAGAAGGCGGGAACCCGAATGTTATTCTTTGCGAAAGAGGAATTAGAACCTTTGAAAGATATACGAGAAACACGCTTGATATTACCGCCGTCTTAGCGGTTAAAGAATTATCACATTTACCAGTGATGGTTGATCCATCTCACGCTAGTGGTAAATATGAGATGATTGAAAAACTAAGTTTGGCTAGTTTAGTCGTTGGTGCTGATGGAATAATGGTTGAGATTCATCCTCATCCAGAAAAAGCCTATTCTGATGGTGCACAATCTTTAAAATTGCATAAGTTTAACAGTCTTGTAAAAGAAGTAAACAGATTAAAAAAAGTTCTTTGATAAAGGAGGAGTTACAATTAAAAAGTTAAGTATTGAAACTAAATTTTATAAATACGATATTTTTATGGGTAACTCTTTAAAAATTGAAGAGTTTTTTTTAAATTATAAAAAGAACACTTTATTTATTATCACAGATAAAAACATTTATGAAATATACGAAAACTATTTAAAAGAAAGATTTAAAGAATTTAAATTTCATTTAATAGTTATTGAACCAGGTGAACAATCAAAAACATTAACTGTTTATGAAAAAACTATTAATGAATTAATGAAAAAAGAAATGAAAAAAACAGATTTAATAATCGCTTTTGGTGGAGGAGTAGTTGGAGATTTAGCAGGTTTTATTGCGGGGACTATTTTTAGAGGCGTGAGATTCGTTAATATACCTACAACATTATTATCAATGTGTGATAGTTCTATAGGTGGTAAAACAGGGATAGATTTAACTTATGGGAAAAACTTGTTAGGAGTTTATAAACAGCCTGAGTTTGTTCTTATTGATACAAGATATTTAGAAACACTTAAAAGAGAAGAATATGAAAGTGCGATGGCAGAAGTTATTAAAGTAGGTTTAATTAAATCAAAAGAATTAATAGATTATTTATTAGAAGAAAAGATAGATAATTTAAAGATGATTCAAATGGCTGTAAAGATTAAAAAAGAAATTGTCGAAGAAGATCCATATGAAGAAAATAAAAGAATGCTACTTAACTTTGGTCATACATTTGGCCATGCAATAGAAAGTTATCACAACTATGAAATTAAGCATGGGTACTCTGTCGCAAAAGGGATGGACTTAGCAATCAAGTATGGAATTAAAATAAACAAAACAAATAAAGAAGTAGAAGTTGTTTTAAATAAGTTATATAAAAAGTTTAAGTTAGAAAAATTCACAGGAGATTCCAATAAATATTTAAGTAAAATAAAGTATGATAAAAAGAATAAAGATGATGATTTAAACTTTGTTGTAATTGCCGAATTGGGCAGAGCGAAAATAATAAAAATAAAGGAGGAGGATTTAAATGATTTATCAAGTTAAAGAATCAAAATTGAGTGGTTCGATTTATATTGTTCCATCTAAAAGTTTGATGCATAGAGCACTAATTGCCGCAAGCTTAGCAGATGGCGAATCAACCATTTATAATCCTCTATATGCAATAGATACTTTGCAGACAATTGAAGGTTTAAAAGGACTAGGAGTCTTATTTGAAACACGGTTAGATAAGATTGGTGTTTTAGGTGGAGAAATAAGACACGTCGGCAAACAAATTAACGCACGAGAGTCTGGCTCTACTTTAAGGTTTTTAATTCCGGTTTCAACAATTACCGGAGAAAAGGAAACCTTTTTGTTAGGCGATTCTCTGGCGAGAAGGCCAATGAAACCTTTTGAAGATATCTTTAAAGAAAAAGGCCTTTTTTACGAACAAAAAGACAACACAATCACTTGTAAAGGACCACTTATTCCTGGTGATTATATTGTCCCTGGTGATGTTTCAAGCCAATTTATAAGTGGTCTTTTATTTGCGTTACCTTTACTGAAAGATGATTCAAAAATTGTTATAAAAGGTGACTATGAATCTAAGAGTTATGTCGATATGACAATTGATGTTTTAAAAAGATTTAATATTAAGATTGAAGAGAGAAAAAAAGTGTTATATATAAGAGGAAATCAAAAATATATTCCAACTGATTTCGTTATTGAAGGTGATTATTCTCAGGCAGCATCTTTCTTAGTTGCAAACGCTCTTGGACATGAAATAAAATTAAAAGGTTTACCAGAAAAATCACTTCAAGGAGATAAGGCGATTTTAGGTTTTTTAAAAGATTATGGTTGCGATATTTCTATTGGTGATTCTATAACGTTAAAAAAAGTTAGACCGACACCAGAGAACCTTGTTTTTGATATTTCTAACTCGCCTGATTTAGGGCCGATTTTATTTGCTCTAGCAGCATTGAGCGATGAAAAAATAATCATTAAAGGAATTAAACGATTAAGATATAAAGAATCAGACAGAGTTAAAGCGATGACAGATAATTTAGAACTTTTAGGAAGCAAATTTGAAGTAGAAGATAATCAAATTACATTTTATCCTTCAGTATTAAAGGGTGGAATAACAGTTAACTCTTTTAATGATCATAGAATCGCGATGAGTTTAGCAATTATCGCAACTGTTTTAGAGGATGGGTTAATTATTGAAGGCGCAGATGCGGTTAGTAAAAGTTATCCTACATTCTTTGAAGATATGAGACACTTTGGGGGTAAGACAAATGAAGTTAAAAAATAAGAGAGCCCAAATAGATGAAATAGACAAAAAGATAGCTATCCTTTTAAATGAAAGGTTTTTAATTATTGAAGAAATTAAAAAGATTAAAGAGGAAGAAAATTTGTTAGTAGAAGATAAAAATCGTGAAAGTGAAGTTATAGTTAATAATAGTAAATATATAGAAACTAAATATCACAATTACTACAAAAAGATTTATGAAGTTATCTTTTCATCTTCAAAAGACATTCAGCAACATGAATAAGTATGGTTTAATCGGTAAAAAAATTTCTTATTCAATGAGTCCTAAACTCCATCATTTGATTGGCAAACGATTAGGTTGTGAATTGGTTTATGAATTAATTGATATTGATGAAGAAGAAATAATTAAATACTTAAACTTATTAAAAGAGAAAAAGTATCAAGGATTTAATGTAACAATTCCTTATAAAGAAAAAGTGATTAAGTATTTAGATGTAGTTACTATTTCAGCAAATAAAATAGGGGCAGTAAATACTATTTATTTAAATGATGAAGGTTTAATAGTGGGAGATAATACTGATTATTATGGTTTTTTAAAACTAGTTGAAAGAAACAATGTTTTAGCAGATGTTCAAAGAGCGTATGTTTTAGGTACTGGTGGAAGTGCTAAAACAGTCTTTCATGTTTTAAATGATAAAAATATAGAAGTGATTAATGTTTCAAGAAATAAAAAAGATAAAAAAGGATTTAAAGACGTTATTAGTTATGAAGAGTTAAAAGAAGTTAAAGAAATAGATTTATTAATTAACTGTACACCTATTGGTAATATTTTAAATGAAGGAATTCCAATTAAAAAAAGCAATCAAAAAATTAATAAGATTATAGACTTAACTTACAATCCTTTAACAACAAAATTAATGAGCCTTGCTGAAAAATCATATAACGGGCTTGAAATGTTAATCTTTCAAGGGATTAAGAGTCAGTCTATTTGGAATAAAAAGAAGATAGATGATGAAAAACTTTTTAAATTAATTAAGGAGGCGTTTGAAGATGAACTCATTCGGTAAATTATTTAGCGTTAGTCTATATGGTGAATCACATGGTTCATCTGTTGGCGTGTTAATTACTGGTGCTAGAGCAGGAATTAAAATTGATTATGATTTAATTAATGAAATGCTGGAAAGAAGAAAACCTAATTATCTTGGTTCAACGGAAAGAAAAGAAAAAGATGAGTATATAATTGAATCGGGCGTTTATGATGGTTTTACGACCGGAACTCCCATTTTAGTTAGAGTTCCCAACAGAGATATTAAAAAAACCGACTACGACGAATTTAAAGATGTTTTTAGACCATCTCATACCGACTTTGTCGCCCACAAAAAATATAAGGGTTATAATAACCTCTCTGGCAGCGGGCATTTTTCTGGTAGGCTTACAGTTGGTTTAGTTATTGCTGGAGCGATTGCGAAAATGCATACTAACTATAAAATAGATACAGAGTTTAGCTGTGTTGGTAATTTAAAAGAATTATCGAAACTAGATAGTTATATTGAAGAAGTTAGTGAAAAGGGCGACTCTATTGGTGCTGTTATCAAACTGACAATTAAAAATGTTGAAGCGGGACTGGGGGAACCGTTTTTTGGTGGCGTAGAATCAGTTCTTTCTAGTATTCTCTATAGTGTGCCAGCAGTTAAAGGTGTTAGTTTTGGTGTGGGTTTTAAAGGTGTTAAAATGTTAGGCAGTGAATATAATGATATTTATGTTAATGAAGAAGGTAAGACACTAACTAATAATTCAGGCGGAATTAATGGTGGAATTACTAATGGTAATGATTTAATAGTAAATGTCTTTGTTAGACCTGCTTCTTCAATTAAGATTGAACAAGAAACATTTAATTTTAAAACTAATAAAATGGATAAATTAAAAATTAAAGGAAGACATGACAGTTTTATAGCTAAAAGAGTTATGGTAGTTTTAGAAAGTGCAGTGCATATTGCTTTATGTGATTTATTGATGCAAAAAAGAAGTAGAGAGTAGTTTATGGAACCTATTGGTAACGTTAAAGGTGTAGGTAAAAAAACTGAAGAGATATTAAATAATAACGGCATATATACGGTTAGTGATATGCTTTTTAATTATCCAAAAAAATATGATTCTTTTAAGGAAGATAATTTACTATTTGCAGTAGATAAGACTGATGTTACTACAGTTGGAATAGTAGCAACACTACCAATAGTAGTTGACCATAGAGGTTCTTTAAAAAGTTTACAGTTTAAACTTTTAGTTGATCATGAATTATATAAAGTAATAGCTTTTAGAAGAGAGTTTTTAAAAGATCAATTAAAAGAAAATATGACTATTCAAGTTAAAGGGAGATTTAATAAAAAAAGAAAAGAAATCAATGCCTCGCAAATTATATTAAAACCGATTAAAAGTGAGTTTAAAGCTGTTTATAATATTGAAGGAATTTATGATTCAAATATAAGTAAGATAGTTAGAAACATCTTTGCAGAGAGGCTAGTTAAAATAAATGAAACACTACCAAGAACACTGATGAATAAACATAAATTAGTTGATAGATATAAGATGGTTTATCATCTTCACTTTCCTTATAGCGAAAATGATTTAAGCGAAGCATTAAGAAGATTAAAATATGAAGAAGCTTTAAATTATCAGTTTAATATAATGAACGAAAGAAGAAAGGTTGATTCAGTTTATAAAGAACGAAAAATATATGATTTAAAGAAAATAAAAGAGTTTATTAAAACTATTCCTTATGAACTAACAAAAGATCAAAAAGATGCAGTTAATGATATCTTTCGAGATTTTAAAAAGACACATGCGGTTAAAAGATTAATTCAAGGTGATGTTGGTTCGGGTAAAACAATAGTTGTAGCGATTGCGATTTATGGTGCGAAGACTGCTGGCTTTCAAAGCGCAATAATGGCACCGACAGAAGTGCTTGCGAATCAGCACTATGAAACATTTGTTAATAATCATCCTGAAATTAAAACATGCTTATTAACAGGTTCAACAAAAAACAAAGAAAAATTAAAAGAAAAAATTAAAAGTAATGAATATGATTTAATTATTGGAACACACGCATTAATAACTGATGATACTGAGTTTCATAAGTTAGGATTTGTTGTAATAGATGAGCAGCATAGGTTTGGAGTTCTTGCAAGAGAAAAACTTGAAACTAAAGGTAATCCTGATATATGTTATTTAACTGCAACGCCTATTCCAAGAACGTTAGCGATAGTTGTTTTTGGCGATATGGAAATATCCAACATCTATGAAAAACCAGAAGGTAGATTAGAGGTTATTACGAAGTATTTCACAACTGAACAAGAACATAGCGTTTTTGAGCATGTTAAAAAGGAATTAGAAAAAGGTAATCAAGCATACTTTGTTGCGCCAGCGATTGATAGCGAACATAGAGGCGAAACAGTCTTAAATTTATATGAAAGAGTTAAAGAAATATTTACTGAACCTATCTTTGTCTTACACGGACAATTATCAAGCGCTGAAAAACAATCAGTTATGGAAAAGTTTAGCGAGACAAAAGGAGCAATTTTAATTTCCACAACAGTTGTTGAGGTTGGGTTAGATATTAAAGATGCAACGATGATGATTATCTTTGATGGTAAATATTTTGGGTTAAGTCAACTTCATCAGTTAAGAGGTAGAGTTGGTAGAAGCGATAAACAAAGTTATTGTTATGTTATAAGCGATGAAGCAGATATTGAAAGACTGCAAATATTTGAAAAGAATAACGACGGGTTTGTTTTATCAGAGTATGATTTAGAAAACAGAGGTCCAGGCGAAGTATTAGGAGTTAGACAAAGCGGAATGATTGATTTTAAATATTTAGATATTAATCAAGATTTTAATTTGTTTTTAGAAACTAAAAAGGATGCAGCATACTTATTTACTAACGAAAGCGATTTTAATTATTATTTAGTTCAAAATGTAAATAATAATAAAAATTAACTTAAAATAATGAATCAATAATTAAAAGTGTTATAATGATTTATACTAATAAGTTTATTGGAGGTTTTAAAGATGATTAAAATTGCATTGGATGCGATGGGTGGAGATTTTGGTCCTGAGGTAACAGTTTTAGGTGCAATGGCTGCTGTAAAGGAACTTTCTAATGTTGAAATAACATTATATGGAAAAGAAGAAGAAATCTTAAAATATTTAACTAATAATGAAAGAATTAAAGTTGTGCACTGTGAATCTGTAATAGATATGGGTGAAACCGATCCAATTAGAGCGATTAGAAAAGAAAAAGATTCAAGTTTAGTTAAGGCTCTAGAAAGTGTAAAGAATAACGAAAACCAAGCGATAGTTTCAGCTGGTGCTACACAAGCTTTAGTAGTAGGTGCACATTTAATTATTCGTAGAATGAAAAACATGCATAGAGTAGCATTAGCACCAATTATGCCGACATTAGACAAAAGAGGATTAATCTTATTAGATGTTGGAGCGAATGTAGAACTGAGACCTGAACATTTATATGAACTAGCAGTCTACGCAACAATTGTTGCAAAACTTTATTTGAAACGTGAAAACCCTAAAGTGGGACTATTAAATATCGGTTCTGAAAAAGGTAAAGGTAGAGAAGTAGATAATGAAGTTTATGAGTTGTTAGAAAATTCAGAATTAATTAATTTTATCGGTAATGTTGAAGGCGTTGATATATTTACAACTGAAGCAGACATTGTAGTTACTGATGGTTTTTCAGGGAACTTGGTATTAAAGACAATTGAAGGTACTGCAAAAGCAATGGGTGAAATGTTGAAAGAAGAAATAGCAGCTAGCCTTGGTGGAAAGATTGGATATCTTTTCATGAAAAAGAATCTTAGAAACTTTAAGAAAAGATTGAGTTCAAGTGAGGTTGGTGGAACACTCGTTTACGGATTAAATTCACCGGTCATCAAAGCACATGGATCATCAGATGCAAGAGCAATATATAATGCGATTAGACAAGCAGTATTATTTACCGAAGCAAACATTATAGAAAACGTTAATAAAGAGTTAGAAAAGATAGTTCAAAAATAGTAGGGAGATTTAATGATTAATAAGTTAGAAAAGAAATTAAAAATTAAATTCTACAACAAAGATTTATTGTTAAGAGCACTGACTCACTCTAGTTATAAAAATGAAAATCCGACCGAAGATGATAATGAAAGATTAGAGTTTTTAGGAGATGCCGTAATTGAATTATTAATTTCAAATTACTTGTATGATTTAGGTATAAAAGAGGAAGGCGAACTCACTAAAAGAAGAGCTCAGGCGGTTTGTGAAGAAGCGCTTGCGATATATGCAAAACACTTAGGATTATCACAATTTCTAAGAGTAGGAAAAGGCTTAGATGCGGCAAATTACAGAACAAACCCAACGATTAATGCTGACGCTTTTGAGGCGGTTTTTGCGGCAGTTTATTTAGATCAAGGTTATGAAAAAGTTAAAGAGGTTTTTAATAATTTAATTGTTCCTCATTTAGATGAAGTTAAAAATATTAAAGACTATAAATCTACACTTCAAGAGTTAGTTCAAACTGATAGGAAAAATGTTGTTTATGAGTTAACAAATGAAACCGGTCCATCACACAATAAAAGATTTACAATTGTTGTAAAATTAGAAGACAAAGTGTTAGGAACAGGCACCGCAGGGACTAAAAAAGAAGCCGAACAAAGAGCTGCCAAAGAAGCTCTTAAAAAGGTAAAAAAGGAGTAAAGGAAATGATTGGGAAATTATTTGATAAAGGACTCATAAATTATCATCAATTAATATTTGAATATCAATCAAAATTAGAGTTAACTTCTGATGAGGTTGTTGTCTTAATGCAACTATTAAATTTAGCTCAAAGAAAAAGATACAGTTTATCAACATTGACGTTAGCAAGAATGACATCTTTAAAAACGAATGTTGTTGGCGAGATTGTCAATTCTCTTTTCGAAAAGGATATTATAAGCATTCAGTTTGAAAGAAAAACATCTAATGAGAAACTTAAAGAGGTCTTTGATTTAAAACCTTTATTTGCGAAAATTTTAGACTTTCTAGAAGAAGACATTGAAAGGGATAAAGAAATCAAAAGTATTACTGATATTGAGTATGTAATAAGAGTTTTAGAAAAGACATTTGACAAACCACTAACACCTAGATATTTAGAAATGGTTAAACAATGGTTTACTGATGAATATACAAAAGAAGAGATTGATCAGGCAATCGAAACAACAAAAGAACACGGTAGAAAAAGTGTCAATTATGTTGATAAGATTTTAAGAAGTGAAACATTTGCTCAGGAAACAAACATTGATGAAAAAACAGCTGATTTTTTAAGGAAGTTAGTAGGTAAATGATAAAAAAAGCGGAGTGGATAGTTGAAACATTAGAAGCGATGTTTCCTAATGCGAAAGCAGAGTTAGACTTCACTAATAATTTTGAACTTTTGGTTGCGGTTGTACTATCAGCTCAGACAACGGATGTAGCAGTTAATAAAGTAACGCCAACACTTTTTAAAAGTTATCCGAACCCTAATGTTTTAAGCAATGCCAAACAAGAAGATGTTGAAAATCATATAAAGTCTATTGGACTATACAGAAACAAAGCTAAACATTTAATTGGCTTATCAAAAAAAATAGTAGAAGAACATAATGGTATTGTCCCTAACACAAGAAAAGAATTAGAAGCATTACCGGGCGTTGGTAGAAAAACAGCTAATGTTGTTTTAGCGAACGCTTTTAATAAACCAACGATTGCTGTTGATACGCATGTCCAAAGAGTTTCAATTAGGTTAGGATTAGCAAAGAAGAATGCAAGCCCACTTCAAGTTGAAAATAGTTTGTATAAGATTTTCCCTAAAGACACATGGATTAAGTTGCATCACCAATTAATATTTTTTGGTAGATATCAATGTTTAGCGAGAAACCCTAGATGTCACAATTGTCCATTTTTTGATATATGCAAGTTTCCACTGAAAGAACAATATAGATAGGTTTATCAATAAATAATAAAAACACAGCAATTTTGGTGTGTTTTTTTTATGCGTAAAATAAAAATTAAAATAATATAAAAAATAAAGTATATACAAAAAAAGTTAAAGAAAATTAACTGCGCTATTAAAAGGTTAAAAACGAATAGAAGTAATTAAAAGATATATTTGATGTTTTTGTATAAAAAAGCGATTTGACAAAAGATAAATCTTTGACTAATATATAAAATTGTGTACCTAAAAAAAACAAAAAAGTAAACAAAAGAATTGAAAATGTATATATTAATTAAATGAAAGACATACTAATGTAATCCAATAAAACATATATTTAGGAGGAATTATATGAAAACAACTGAAATTGCAAGGTTAATAAAAAAGAGACAAGAAGAAGAAAGGACAATTGTCGGTAAAATTGGAGCAAACATTAAGTTGAAAAGAAAGGGAAAAAAGCGAACATTGAACCATTTGAGTGAGTTGTCGGGAGTTTCTATTTCGTATTTATCAAAAATAGAAAATAATCTTTTAAAACCTAACTTAGATTATTTAAGTAATGTTTTGGAGGATTTAGAAATTAATGAAGAATTTCTAGCGCAATCAACGATAATGAATGAATGGTATTTAATGACCATTAAAGATTTTTTAAATATTCGCAGTTATGAAACAGAGCTAAAGACTTTTGTTAGTGAAAGAAACGATTTTCAATCTAATCTAATTGAGTTTTGCATGATGGTTAAAGAAAACAAACTTTCAAACATCCCTAAACTTGTTAAGTTGTTACTCCAAAACATTAATGTAATGCATACTGCTGAAATGCATATTTTCATGTTAGCTTTATGTCAATATTACATTAAAACTGAAAATCATTTTTCAGCTGGAGAAATTTTAAAACAATTTAATAATGAATTCGAAGATGCTAGTTTATTAAAGTTGTGGTATTTAGAATTAAGGCATGAATTAGCTTTATACCAAAGTTCATTTACATATTATAATAATGCGGTGAGTGAACTATTAAAAAATTATTTTCTATTTAATTTAGAAGATAAAATAAAAGAATTAAAAGCTAGATCAACTGCAGCGTTAGCATACTTTTTAGAACCTGATAATTTTAAAGATTATTTGGATGATGAAGAAATGTATAAGAGCTATAGATTAAGCCATGTTTATTTTAAGAGATATGAAGACTTTGAAAGTTTAGAGAAGAAAAATGATTTAGCGCAACTTTTAATTGATGAATTAAATGGGCGAGAAGATTTAGTTTTAAAGAGATGGTCAAAAGTAGAATATCGCGAAGACCCTTTTGAGTTAGCATTAAAAGAATACTTTAAGTATAAGTATGATCAAAATAACGCAAATCTTTTCTTGCAAGAAACATTGTTTGCGGGTACGGGTTCAATTCAACACCACTATGTGAGTTTGTTTGTTAGCGAAAGGTTAATGGAAAACTATAGTAGCGAACACAAGTATAAGCAGTGTTATCTTGTAAGCGAAAGAATGAGAAATCTAAATGAATCAAGAAGAATATATTTAAAGTTTTAAATATTAAAGTAATTTAATAAATACCAATGTAAGTATTAATTGGTGAAGAAAATGAAACGATTACTATTAGTATGGATTTTAATAATATGTTTTAATGGTTTTTTAATATTGGCAACAGATGAAGATATCTTTGTTTGGGGCGAGTTTAATGTGAAGGTAGAACTTGGTGAAGATATACAAGTAGTCTTAGCGAGAGTTAAGTCTAACATAAAATTAAAAGAGGGTTATGAAGACCCTGACTTTTTTGTGGAAAATAACTATGTTAATTACACAACTCAAAGTGTGATAAACACCAACAATGTAAGAACATATAGATTAGATCATAGAGCGGTCTCACCCAAATATAATAAAAAAGAAATTAGATCATACTACTTTCATGTTGTAGATTTAACTGCACCAGAAGTTATATCCTCATCTAGTTTTAAAATTGCTTATGGCCAAGACGAACCAGACTATTTAATAGGTTTAGTAGTTAGTGATAACTATACACAAAAAGACCAAATAGAAATAATAGTTGATAGTAGCAATGTAGATTACAGCAGGATAGGAGTTTATGAAATTTTATATACGATAAGTGATTGTTCTGGTAATAAGACTTTTCACACTGAAACCTTAGAAATTGTGGATTTAATTAAACCGACTATTACGAAATTAAAAGATTTAACTATTCAAGTTGGTGATGCTTTTTTAGTAGAAGAGTATTTTTTGATAGAAGATAATTATGATCCGAATCCAACAATTATTTATGAAATAATAGGTGGCACAAACGAGTTAGGAGATAAAGAAATTAATATAAGAGTTATCGATCAAAGCGGCAACGAAACTATTTATAATGATATGGTTACAATTGTTGATAATATACCGCCAACAATAACTTTAAGTAAAGATGTAGTTGAAGTTAATGTTAATGAAGAAATTGACTTATACTCGTTTGTAGAAGTTAGTGATAATTATGACGAAGTTACTTTAGATAATTTAGTAATAACAAATAATATTAATTATGCGTTGGTAGGTTCGTATGAAGTAATTTATACACTAACAGATAGTTCAGGTAATGAAAGTGTAGAGATATTAACTGTTGTAGTAAGGGACTTAATAAAACCAACTATTCATGCTAATGATATGGAAATAAATAAAGGTGAAGATGTTAACTTTTTAATGTATGCAAGGGTGACAGATAATTTATCAGAACCAGGTGAGATTAGTTTAAAAATTATTTATAACGATGTGAATATCAATAAACCTGGGATATATTCAGTTACTTTTGAAGCAGTAGATCAGTTTGGCAATCATGCATATAAAACAATTAATGTGACTGTTTTAGGTTCGACAGAAGAGCAGAAAATCTTTTATTTTCTCTTAGCTATAGGAGGCGCTACATTAGTAGGTTTAACAACTATAATTGTTATTAAAAAAAGAAAAAAGGCTTATTAATTTATGTTATACTTATATAGAGGTGTTAACATTGATAGGAGCTTTTGGTTTTTTAAGTGAATATAATCTTTTAAATAGCACTTACAAGTTAAAAGATATAATAAACGACGCGAAAAGCGAAGATTATCCGTTTAGCGCATTAAATGACACAAATAACTTATACGGTTCATATAAGTTGTTTAAGCATGCTTTAACGCCTTATATCATTGGGATGAAATTAGATATTATCCATTTAGGTTATGAATGTTCGGTTATTGCTTATGCGATGGATAAAGAAGGTTATCAAAACTTAAATATTTTATCTTCAACAATTCAGTTAGGAGAAACTAAAAGATTGGAACTTAATGATATATTACCTTTCCAAAAAGGCCTATATTTTATATCTTCTGGACACGAATCAAACATTGATAAAACAATCATCAATGATAATTTGAACGAGACTAGAAACATCTTAATTGACTATAAAGAAAAGCTAAATCATTTTTCAATTGGTTTAAGCCTTCAGAGTTATGTTCAAGAAAGAAAGGTAGCACCTAAGTTAAAGGAACTTGCTGATGAGTTTAAGATATTATTGGTGCCACTTAACTATATGGCATATAGAAAAGAAGACAAAGAAACATTTAATTTAATTATTAAAATTCAAAAAGAAGATAACGACTTTAGCGATTATGATTTTAGTTTTCAAACTTTAAAAGAATTAGAAAAAAGATATGCGTTATATCCTGAAGTCTTTAGTAATTTAAAAAGAATATATCCATTATTTAAGTTTCAATATGAGAAACCTAAGTTTAATTTACCTAAAGTAAAGGGTGTTAAAAACAGTAAAAATGCTTTAATCACTTTAACTAAAAAAGGATTAGAAAAGTATTTGAGAGAAGAAAGAATAAAAGATAAAATAGTTTATTATGAAAGATTAAAAAAAGAATTAACAGTTATTGATAGTTTAGGTTATAATGATTATTTTTTAATTGTTTGGGATTTTGTTAAATATGCGAAGGATAATGATATTTTAGTTGGGCCGGGTAGAGGTTCTGCTGCAGGCAGTTTAGTTAGTTTCGCATTAAATATCACCGATGTTGATCCGATTAAGTATGGTCTTTTATTTGAAAGATTTTTAAACAAAGAAAGAAAAACAATGCCTGATATCGATATGGATTTTCCTGATGATAGAAGAGAAGAGGTTATTGAATATATTAAAAACAGATATGGATCAAATCGTGTTTTATCAATTAATACTTTTAGTAAGTTTTCAGATAAAAGTTCAATTCGTGATGTTTGCAGGGTAAAAGGATATTCACCCGATAGAACAAATCAAATCGTAAAAATCTTAACGGAGCAAAAAGAAAATTTGAGCACTGAATTAGCTGAGGTTAAAAGACTCGCAGAAGGTTTAGATGGTCTACCAAGACAGACCGGGACTCATGCTGCAGGAATTATACTGGCGGAAGAAGACTTAAGATATTATCTACCTTTACAACAAGGACCAACAATCTACCAAGCACAGTTTGAGCATGAAGATTTAGTTGATATGGGTCTTTTAAAGATTGACCTTTTAGGAATTAGAAACTTAACAATTATTAAAAGAACATTAGAAATAATTAAAGAAAAAAGAAACATTGATATAAATATAAATAAATTATCGTTAAATGATAAAAAGACATATGAACTTTTATCTGCCGGTGACACTTTAGGAATATTTCAGTTAGAATCTCAAGGAATGAGAAATGTTTTAAGAAAATTAAAGCCGAACAAGTTTAATGACCTTGTAGCTCTTTTAGCGTTATATAGACCAGGGCCAATGGAAAACATCGATGTTTATATCAATAGAAGAAATGGTGAAAAGTTTAGTTATATTGATAATAGTTTAGCAAAAATCTTAAAAGAAACTTATGGCATTATTGTCTACCAGGAACAAATAATTTTAATTGCAGAAGAGTTTGCTGGTTATACTTTAAGTGAAGCAGATATGCTAAGAGTTGGAATATCTAAAAAAGATAAAAAGATTTTAAACGAAGAAAGAAAAATCTTTGTTGAAAAGAGTATTAAAAATAATAGACCGAAAGAATTGGCTGAAAAGATTTATGATTATATTGTTAGATTTGCTGATTATGGATTTAATAAGTCACACTCGGTTGCTTATGCCTTAGTTGCTTATCAAATGGCATATTTAAAGGCTAATTATTATGATGTTTTTATGGCGGTGTTACTATCAAAAATGGTTAATGATACAAACATCTTTTATAGCATTAATGATTTAAGAAAACGGGGAATAATTGTTTATCCGCCAAACATCAATATTTCAACAGATGAATATTTAGTGGCAGAAAAAGGAATATATTATCCGCTTTTAGGCATTAAAGGTATTGGCACACAAATAGTTAAGAGAATAATTGAAGAAAGAGAAAAGAATGGTCTATTTAAAAACTATGATGATTTTAAATTAAGATTAAATGGTGTTTTAAGCGATAAAATGTTAGAAAACTTAATCTTTAGCGGAGCGCTGAATTGTTTTAAACTAACGAAACATCAAATGTATGAAGAAAGATCAGCTTCAACTATTTTATATGAAGATTTAATTGTTGATATAATAGAAAAAGTTTATGAAGAATATGATTTAGAATACTTAGCAGAAAAAGAAAAAGAAGCGCTTGGGTTTAATTTAGATGTAAGCCCATTAACGGACATAATAAAATATGAAAAAGAACATAAGCTCACAAGTATTAAAAACTTAACATTTAAAAAGAGTTCTGAAAGGGTAGTTGGACTAGTTAAAAGGGTTTCTGAAATTACAACTAAGTCAGGCGAGAAAATGGCTTTTATTACTATGACTGATTATTTGGGTGATGTAGAAATTACTGTCTTTCCAGAAGTCTATGAAAAGCATAAAGAAATTTTAGTAGAAAACGAAAAAATTGTAGTAAATATTCAAAGTCAAAAATATGGTGGCGGCTCTTGGATATTAAAAGATGCGACAGTAATGCGATAAATAAAAAAGTCGTAATAAATTGTTTTAAAAACCAAAAAATATAAACAACTATTTTGTTGATGTACGATTGACTTTTAAGCAAAAAAAAGAGTACGCTATACGTATAGTTTTGTTACCCTAAAAATTTTTGCTATTTGAAAACTTGGATTAATTGGATTTATACCGGCAATATGTTTTGTTACCCTAAAAATTTTTAGATTTGCGTTTTGAAAAGGAAGTTCCTGAAACAAGAACATTAGAGGTAAATGCAAATATTGTTGAATGTAATGCATATATTATTCATTTTTCAAATAATGAAGTTTATAGCATTAGCAGCAAAAAGTTCTTTGAGTTAGGTGGCACATATACTGTCACATTCAAGAATTTAGAATATGTCAAAATCAGTTATGACAACAAACATATGATTTATCATTATAAGACAGCTAAACTCTTATATACACTTGATATAGATCCTAATGTTAGATACACTTTTGAACGATATACGATTACAGTTGAAGATCTTGTTGAGGGTGAATATGAACTTAGAAAGGTTTATCGTTTTGATGATTATGAACCAATTGAAGAAGATTTAGAATTCAAACCAATTGATTTATCAAACTATCGAACAATTAAAGAATATGCTTATAAGACAGATACTGATGGTATTACAGTTTATAAAAACGGAAAGTTTTATGCGTACTATTATTATGAAGAAAATCATACAAGAACTTTCTATTTGCCAAACGGAAACATGTTGTTTTATCATGAAGAAGAATTAGATGCTGACGCAGAAGAGTATGATTTTAACGATGGATATGATAAATATAACTATTATTATTTACTATACGATCTAGCAGCTAAAAAGATTAAAAAGGTTGCATTACCAATTATTATTAACAATATAGTTCTATATGATGATGCGTTTGGTTTTATTAAAGTAGATGCAGGGCTTGATTTCAATGCGATTGATCCAAAGACTAAAATGCTTACGCGCGATAGAATAGGTTCAATCAATAATGATTTAAAAATTAAGGAAATCAATTTTGAGTTTGGTGAAATGGATGACTTCTATGCATATCATAATAATCGTTTCTTAATCATAAGTAGAGAAGCAGGCGCTTTCTTAGTTGATGGTAAAAACAATAAAATAATTAGTTCATTTGAATATGATAAGTATCTTCAATTGACACCATTACCAGGCGAAACAGTTGCACTATATGATGATTATAATGAAAAAATACACATCTATAGTTTAGAAACTGGCAAAGCTATTCATAGTGAATATGACTTATTAGGTATTATTGACACTAATATTTTACTACTTGAAAAAGATGATAAGTATTATCGTTATGATGGAAGTTTACATTTATTAGATGGAAAGCCAATTGTATTAGAATATGGAAATGTTCCAATGTATGTTATTGAAAGAGATGATGGATATGATTATTATATGTCTAATGGAGTAAAACTTTTCAAAGCGGCAGA